>SWCD01004925.1_pt1 | contig 74643 bp, 74 predicted proteins | sample 4693011 | NCBI WGS metagenome assembly SWCD01 (sample SAMN10267278, study PRJNA491770) | bioreactor metagenome | isolation source: DHS bioreactor inoculated with marine | place: Japan: Omine Ridge, Nankai Trough
AATAGGGGTGGTACCAGAGAGGGGATATCCAAAGAACGCCTAGTTTACCGACTCTCTAGCGCTATTGTCAGTAGCCTTGTCAGTAAAGATATTTAAGCTACGGTTTATCTTCAAGTGTTCGCCCTTAATAAACTTTGCATAGTTTCGTATAATCATCTCAGTATTAGTGTGACCAACCATCTGAGCAATCTCAAGCATATTGAACTGACCGCTTTTTAACATCGTAGTTATAAAAGTATGTCTCGTACTATATAGTATTCTATATTCAATATCACATTCTTGGAGTAGTTTTTTCCAAAACTGTGTGAGCTTTGCAGACTTATAAAACATATTGCCAGTGTGGGGATTTAGAAAGAGTGGTATGCTTTTACACACACTTCTGTACTCTTTTAAAACCTCGTGCAGTGATTCAAAAATTGGCACTTCTCTTATGGAAGTTTCAGTTTTTGGTGTATCAATTACACCATTTCTTAAACTCTTGCTTATAGAAATATAACCATCTTCTAAGTTGATATCATTCCAGTTTAATGCAAGAACTTCGCCAGTTCTAGCACCAGTATAAAAAGAGATAGCTAAGAAAGCTCTAAACCAACCGTTCACATGAGACATTATGAGATTCACTTCTTCTTGCGAAAAAGGCTCTAATGGCTTCTTGTGATGTTTTGGCAGTTTTATGTTCCTAGCTACATTGTTACTGATAACTTCGTACTCAATAGCAATATCTAAAATGGAAGCGATTACATTAGTAAGTATTTTCACTCTTTTTGGAGTGGCACTACTTAGTTTATCTTCTGCAAACTCTTTAATTTCATATCTTTTTATCGTCGTCACATCTCTCTTCGCAAAGATTGGCAATATCTGATTTGAAACGATATTAGATAACTGGTCGTATGTTTTTAAATCATCTTTTGAGACAAGATATTTTTTTGCGAAAAAATCAAAATCTTTATTCTGCTTTTTCGTATTTATCTCTCCCTTTAAAATTTTCATTCGTAGGGGAGGGATGATACTGTTTTCAATGAACTTACGGTTTTTTTTCGTGTCTTCAAGTTTCGTACTTCTTTGAACACATTTTCCGTCTAAGTAAAACTGTACATACAGACTTTTACTCTTACTTTTTTTTATAATACTAATCATATAAATCCCTTTATATAATCAGCGATATTTATAGCACACATTATTGTAGCCTTAATTGTTTAAAATATCATTCACAAGTGATGATATCTCGTCACAATCATTGCCATTTATCCATGAGAGTAGAGCATCTCTGTCCCATAGAGGATGCTTTAAGCCAGCTGGAATAAAATAATGAGTGCCTTTTTTAAACACAGTGTCTTTTAGTTCTCTAAGCATTTTTGTAGAGATGCCTATTTCACTTTCAACCTGATTTGGTCTTAGATACATGGGTGTCTGTTTCATACTGTACCTACCGCACTATCGTTTGCTAGACCTTTATTTAATAAATAAAGTCCTCTATGTTTCATACTCATAACTTTTCTCCTAAAACGGAAACTCAACAAGCCCACGACGAATAAGCTCATCATGCAGTTCATTGTATGCGTTTACAAGTGCATCATATTGTAAATCTTCAATATTAACTCCTTGCATCTCTTTTGAGAGTCTCTTTTCAAAGTTTAGAAGTCCTTCATCCGAGTACTTAGTTAAATCATCCATATATTGATTAGAAGCTCTCTTATGTTCTTCATGCAGTTCTTTGTATTCTTCTCTTTGTTTAAACTCCTCCTGAGTGTTCTTTAGTATCTCATAGAAGAAATATAGAGTAGGGGCATTGTGATGCAGTAATAATCTTGTTATTAATCTCTTGAGAGGCTTTTTAGCATCTTCAAGTGAGTATCTATAAGATATCTTCTCTATCTTTTCAAGTGGGGTTGTTATCTGCATAAACTCATCATTATTATAATTCTCAGATATATATTTCCAAACTGGTAATATATCAGCACGATTACGATTAGTAGAGTTTATCTGTTCTTCTGTAAGTGATGATGTTTCAATAAGCCTAATTAAAAGTCACAACCCATTTCAAAAAGACTTTGAGAACGACTCAGTGCATCTTCTATAGTGTCAATGTCATACTGTTTTAAGAACTCTCTATGAAACTCAAACTCGACATTGAAGATTGGTTTTCTAGTATCGAGTGAGTTAATTAAAAGGTAGTTGTGCATCAACTCTCTTTTTGCATCCGATGCAGACTCTAACTCTTTTAATTTATTGTAGATTCTGAGTAAGAAGGGTTTCTTTCCAACATAGTAAGTTTCTAGTTCATATCCAGTTGTTCTCTCAGATATATTTGCACTATGTGTTTTCTTCTTAGAGAGTATCATCTCTTTACGAAGATAGTTAAAGTTATGTTGCACGAACATATTCACATCTATTCTAGTTACTGGAAAGTATCTTTCATTTAGGAGTGCTCCTTTTAAGAACTCTTCATTTATATACTCAACTAAAGATTTAATACCTATGGTGTATATTCCAACCGCATTAAGTTGCACTCTGATGTTATGAATGTTAGCTGACTTCTCAGCATCTTTGAATCCTATTCTAAAGAACTCATGGTTAAACCATAAAAAACCATCTCTCCCCATACCGCTGTATTTTATATCTATAGAGTTTATAGTAATGATTATGTCATTATCATTGTAGGCATAGTTAAGAGCACTAAACTCAGCTTTTTTATCTTCTATCTGGTCTATGATATCCATGTAGAAGTTATCATATCCACCACCACTTTGTGCAAAGTAATAGAGTGCATCTATACCTGATACGATAGGTGTATTTTTGAAGTTATATTTTTTCATACTATTTTTCCTTTCAGTTCCTATGAACTGGTATTTTAAAGAGAGTTATAGTTCTTCTCTCTTGATTTATGAGAGGGGGTGTTACTAAAGCCCCCTAAAGAGTTTTAGAACACGATTAGTAACTGCTTATTCACATCTGTCTCTTGTGTCTGAGGCGACACAAGCTGACATATATGAAACGCTAGTTACAGCTCAGAGTCATTCAATGACTCAGAGCTCTTTGTATTAGATTCCGAAGAAAGTGATATCTTTTCCAAAGTAAGCTACATCTATCTCAATAGTCTTTCCTATTGACTCTTTATGCTTGATATAGACTTCTTCTTTGACTGTAATGTCGTGTAGCTCTTGGCGTATAGTTCCGTTCTTCATTGGCTTTTTAATAATGAGTTGGAACTTACACTTTGAAGGTGTAGTAATGTTTGTAGTTGGATTCGTATATGAATCGGACTTGTATGCGTTTAGTAGTTGTGCTGATAATTTCAACATGGTTGTCTCCTTTAGACTTTGGAGACTAGCTAGTCTGTTTTTTTGGTTATTTATCTATAGATGGGAGAATTGTAGAGGAATTAGATTAGTGTGTCATCCGATTTTGGGGGAATATTTTTCTTAAAAAAATCTATGACTTCATTCCAAAGATTGTGATTGTCTTCTGTATCTTCAAACATAGGGTGTATTTTTATATTCTTATCGTTTCTAAATTCATATAAAGTGGTTATATCAAAGTCATCTTTAGCTTGAATAGTCTGAGATACATTGTCTTTATTAAGTTGGTTTTTTGTGTCAAAAACATAGTTCATAAGAACACTATTAATATCTATAAGTTGGTTATTTGAAATGGTACTGGTTCGTTTAAGTACTTGTTGCCAAAAACTATCTTTGCGAAAGAATAGAAGTATAAGTAAATTTGCACTTTTATAAATGTCTTTTTTCTTAAATGGCAAAGCTGAATTAATGATGATTCTAGAGTTCGCAATATATGCATTTTTTTCTTCTGAAAGAGATTTTACACCACCAAATGAATTGACAATATATAGTGCTTTATTCACTGCATGAGGGTTGTTTTTATATTCTGTATAAAGTATGTTTCTAAATTTTAGTTCATCATTATCGGGCATTGAAGCAATGGCGGTTTTAACTGCATTATGTTCTTTGGAAATAATTTTTTCTGGTGAATGGCTTTTAGAAAATGTTATACCTCTTAATTCAGATTTTTGTAAATCTTCAAAGGTGCCTAATGCTTGTTTATGGAGTATATAGTGTTGAAATAATAGGTCAACAAGAAAGAAGTATTGAGTACTATTTCTTTCGATTACTTTATCATATTTTGAAAGGTATAAAAGGTCATTCTTTATGATATCGTAATCGGTCTCATTTAATAATTCATATTGAAAAATTGTGTTTTCTAGTATCTGAATTCTACTATTTTCATCTTCAAGATTTTTAGCTAAATATACTTCTATAAATGGTTGTATAAAGCTACTAACAACTTCAATGTCAACATCGTTTTGTAAAAATTCAACAGTAGAATTTGATATAAAATTGATGAGTTCTTGTTCTGTATACCCTGAGTCTTTTAATTTTTGGAGTAAAGTGTTTAGTTTTAAGAGCATAAAATTATTTTACAATTTAAATGATAATAGTTGTAATAAAATCAAATATTTAGACAAGAAAAATTCGTGAGAATATCTGCCTAAATATGAAAACATATAAATTATCTTGGAGATAGAAAAGTGCGCCAAAACTTCTTAGGCTTTAAGATAATTTATTATTTTTACTTTTTGAACACTTTGTGGAACACCTAAATCTATTGACTATTGTCCCTGCTCCAAATGTAAGGGCTTTAGGAATTTAACTTTTGACTTCACCGATAGTTTATTGTTCGGTGCTAGATTTTGTTGTATCTTTTATTTTGATACAGAACTGTTCGTTGATAATATTAGCAACTTCTGGTATACCTTTTTGAAAAATATCAATGTTGTTGTTTTTCATTTCTTGCAAAATATTATTCAAAAAGTTAGTTTCTTGAACCATTTTGGCAAACTCATTAAAATCTATTTTAGTTAATTCCTCTTTTTCTACAGTATTGTGAAAAATATAAAACACAATGGTTTTTTTCAACATGTTTCTAAAGAATATGTCTTCGATAAATGTATGCATGACAATAGTCAAATAATGAAAAGTAGGCTTGAATCTAATAAAAGGTATGGTATTCGTAATCGATGCAATCAATAAAATATCCATTACTTGTGTTACGTAATTTTGAAGTGCTACCCAGAATTTTTCAGCCTCTGAGTAATCTTTTGTAATAGAAACCATAACACTGTGGGAGTTGATATAAGTTTCTATTTTTTCTTTCAAAGTTAATTCTTCACTACCATACTCTTCGAACATTAAAGTGTTTTTGAAAAATAGAACCATATTTTTTTCGATTTCATTATAACTTGAATATTTTTCAAAAAAATTCTCAGAATCTTCAAAATCTTCATTTAAAATAGAATTGATAAATGTCAAGTAGAACTTTTGCAGTAGTTCAAGGTGTTCTTCTTTATTGGAAATAGCAATTGTCTGAATTGGTAAAATATAAAAATAGCTCTGATAATTTGATAGCATTTCTTTCAAATCACTATAGGCTCTTCTAAAAAGTTCAATTGATTTATTATCAAATATTTTTGCAGGGACTCTAAAAAAATTTTCTAATTTCAATAAAGGATCAGATACAAAATGTTCATCTCCTAATGCTTTGTAAATATATTGCTCATGATCTTGAACATCTAAATATATGGCACCAGCTAGTAAAAAGCACTCTTTTTGCGAAGATAAATTTTCTAATTCTAGAGTTGCTATATCTTTTCTATCGAGCCAAAAACATTGAATTTCATCAAGTATCATTGATATTGTTTTTTGGTTTACTTCATCTGAAAAAACCTGTTTCTCAAAACCATTTATCAAATCAAGATATTGAGTTTGAAATTTTTGAATATTGGCAGTTGACATTCTAAAATGTTTCATCAATTAATTTTTGGATTTTCTTCATAATCTTATAAATATCATGATTGACGGAAGGCATTTTTTGTTCAAAGTTAATGTCAGGTAGTGAATGATATTTATGTGTAGCGTTATCACAATGAAGCATTGAACTTTCTCTTACCGCTCCCCAAAAAGCATGTATAAAGTTGTTGTCGTATTCATAAAGAACTTCATATAAATACTTTTCGTCCACCATTTCAAACTTTTCTTTGACCTTTTTTTTATCGAAATATCTTAGATCGATATCTACAAACTCTTCCCATAGAATTTCATTTATTAATATTTCTATTATGGGCTCTACAAAATGAATCTTATCCTCTTTGTCACTATTTTCTCTTTCTTTGAGTAATGGAAATTTATATTTTCCAATTCCGTAAAGTTTGTATTCCATCCATACATTCGGTTGTTCTGATTCTATCTTCAGTAAATATTTTATATTTATATATGCTTCGAGAATTGTTCTAAATGCATGGCGACCCAATATGGAATCATCTAATTGTTTTTCAACAACATCGTTAAAAATTTTTAATGCATATGTGGCTGTTCCTATGATTACATCAAATTTATCATCAAGTATTGACTGCTCTTTATTTTCATTCAGCAAATAGCTAATCTTCTGTTGCAATTCAAAAATATACTTTTTGTAATCCATGTCATCTTCCCCTTTATTAAAACCAATTATTAATGGCTGACACTCTGTTTTTAATCCTATTTCTTTCCAAAAGTTATTTATAAAATCTTGATTTGGTTGATTCCCAATATCCATCATTTCTGTTACTCTGATAGATGGACGATACATTTTCATTTTTTCATCATCGTGACTTGTGTATGGATAGTTAACAAAAACTTCTGGTAACGAACTTCCTTCATGGACATGAAGTTTGCCTTGAAAAATCATCATTGACATTACAACAAATCTCAAATCAGTAGCTTCATGTGATTGATGATTATAATACATTTGTACAGCTTTTCCAATGGAATCAATTCTTTCGCTTATTGGTATATCTGAAAAATTAAAATACCTATTAAAAACTGGATACTTTGAATTTCTGTAGATGGCAGTTAGTGGTGCTAAGTATTTTGAATTTACGTTGTTGCAGATGATTTTGTAAATTTTTTCCTGTTCTATTTCAGGCAAAGATAAAACAATAGATAATTTTGGTTTTATGATAGTCTCATTGATGTGAGAAATTTCATTTAAAATTTTTCCAGCTTTTTCGATTCCTTCTGTTCGATTCAAGTTCATGAGTATTAAACCAAGCCAAAGGTATTCTGGCAATCTATCATTCGTCCAAGAAACTGGTTGCTGACTTTCAAGGGTATTCATAGGAGTCTGAATCAAGCCTTTTTTATATTTATGACTTTTTAAATCGCTTATCATTTTGTTTTTGTCCAAAAAATCTCCTATCCATGAAAACTAAATACAACTATATATTCAAGGAACATTATAACGGAAACACATAAATTATTAAAGATTAACAGAACTTGGAAAATGTCTTTTTATTTTGTTGAAATTATTAAAAATATGACAATGTTCCAAAAAGTGTAGATATTGGAACAAGTATATAAAGCTTAGTGTGCCCAAATTGTACCAAATAGTGAATAATATTGTAGATTTTGGAGAATTTAGATAGCGTTACAAAATCCGTGAATGCGGTTATTTTTAGTAAAATGGGTTGTTATTAGTATACTCCAGTATCCGAAACCAATACCTACTTTTATGATAAAATACTTTTTCACATTTTTTATTAGGATTATCTATGATTGAATTTATATTTATCTTTTCAACCGCTATCTTTATTACAGTTTTTATAAAAAAAAATCAAAACGGCTTAAATCCTCAAAAGAGTGATTTCACTAGATTTCAAAAAGAAAAAAATTATATAAATGTTTCTGAAGTGGCTAAGCATTATGAAGTGAGTCCTCAAGAAATGAACAAAGTATTTGAAACTATGAATCTTATTGACAGAAAAGATAGGTGGATTACGATTACGCCCTTAGGTATAAAATATGGGGGAAAAGAATTATATGACAGTAGACGTAAGTTGAAATATGTTGTTTGGGAAGAAAAAGTAAAAGATTTAATAGAAATAAAAAAAGAAGTGGCAAATATAAAAAATATAGAAATTTCAAAAGAAACTAATTTATATGAAGTGTTTAAAGAAAGTAACAACACATCTAAGAAAAAGATGACTCGTTCAGAAAAAGAAATAAAAGGTCAAAAATATGAAGAATATATTGCAAGATTTTTTAGAGAACAAGGTTATTATGTTTGGGAACATGGAAAAGAAAAAGGCAAAAATGATGGAGGAATTGATTTATTTATAAAGAAAGAGAAGTTCGTTTATTTTGTACAGTGTAAAGATTGGGAAAGTTGGAAAGTTGATGATAAAACAGTTAAAGCAACTCAAACTGATGTAAGAAATTATATGTTGGAAAATCCAGAGTTAACTAATTTATTAAGTGGATGTACTAAGAAGATTTTATATGTAACCTCAAAAGCTGCGTTGACAAAAGGAGCATATAGGTATATAAAAGAAAATGAAGATATATTTGAACATCAAGTAATACCTGGTTCGGGATAAGACAAATGATTCTAAAAGTTGGAGAATTTAGATAGGGCTTTCTTTTATGTATTTTAGATTATCAAGTATTAGAATAAAATCATTGTTCCGTATATGAAATGTAATTGAAGTAATAACATACAGTAGCAATACGATAGTTTTTTTTACATCAGTTGTTTTAGCTTCTTCGTACATTGTTATTTAAAGTAAAATATTAGTTTTCTAAGTCCATAGAAATCTCATAAAAATCATAAGGTCTTTTTCTATGTACTCTAAATAATTAGGGATTAATGAACAGGATGTAGAATATCTATCTCATATTTACCAAGTCGAATATTGTCAAGATGAACAACACATTTTGGATTAACAGTAAATAATCCTTCTTTTACACAAGTGATGTCTAATTTTTTATTATTGTATAAACCTTCTAAAGAAACCTCTCCAGTTTGTTCCATTGGTCCCTTTAATGCTCTGTTACCATTAATATACACTACCACGGTCTTATATAGAGTTGGATCTAGTGTCTTGACTTCTTGTTGCATTGTTATATTGACTTTGTAATCTGTGTTTCCTTGCTCCAATAAGATAGATTGATAGTCGTTTTTAGCTGCACAACCTATGAAGAGCGTCATTGCTGAGATAAGTAGCATTATTTTTTTCATATATTTTCCTTAAATATTTATATGCAATTATAATAAATTAATACTATATTTAACATTAGTTTATTTTTTTATGTAGTTGCTACGAAGGTATAATTGTTCCAAAACTGTACCAAAAATAAGTATATTTAACAGTCTTATAGTTTGTTTTGTATGTTAAGAAAGTGCCTATTTATGGGTATTTGTACTTTTTAAGTCGTTTATTTAGAAAATCCTCTCATCCGCACCAGATATAACTTACTTAACTACGAACTACAAAAGGCTTTAATTTTATATCTTGAAAAATAGTATTCAAAATAATTATTTGTAGGAAATTTTAGCACTAATCAGTATTCTTTTTATGTTTTTAGTTATATTTCGATTATTGTTTAAAAGTGGTTTTTTATTACTGATAGTGTCAGTAAAAGTGTCAGTAAAAAAGGCTATAAATACCACTGACAGTTAAAGATTTATTCTTTGGAAGTCCCTATTTATAGGGTTTCTCGAGGTGGTGGTACCAGAGAGGGGATTTGAACCCCTAAGCCGTGAGGCGGCGGATTTTGAATCCGCTATGTATACCATTCCATCACTCTGGCGTTTATGAAGAGTGAGATTATAGTGCTTGCATACTTAAAAGTAAATAACATAGTGCCGATATTTAGAGTATGGAACTTTAGTTGCTTTATAACAACTAAAATAATAATAAGTTCAGAGAGTATAGTTCTTGGGAGGTCTTTTATGCGTGTCACGTCAAGTATGTATTATGACAATATTTATGGAACTAATAACAATAAATTAAACAAAGAACTTTTTGATGTAAACAGACAGATAGCCTCGGGTCTTAAGATTCAGTATGCAAAAGATGATGTCGGTGTATTTACCGAGACTATGAGGCTTGACAACGAAGTAACCGTACTTGGACAGATTAAAAAGAGTACTGAGAGTGGTTATAAAGTCTCAAACCAATCAGATGTTACACTCAATGAGTTTACAGATAGTATGAATAGAATGAGAGTGCTTTTACTACAAGCTGCAAACGGAACAAACGACGAAGTCTCCTTAGAAGCTATAGCTTCAGAGTTACGTGGAGTGGAAAAAAGCCTCAAAGGCTTGGCAAATACTTCCATAAATGGTCAATACCTTTTTTCGGGTTCAGCAGTTGATATAAAACCAATCTCAGATGATGGCACTTACAACGGTAACGATACTTCAATGAATGCTTTTCTTGGTTCAGATAATCAACAGCAGTATAACATTACTGGGGCTGAGCTCTTTTTAGGTGAAGAGGCTCTCAACAATAGGGAAGTGAGTACAAATGTTGTAAATACAAACCTTCTAAGAGACTATCCTGCACTTCAGGTTACTACAGAAGATGCTGAAGCTTTAAAACCCTCAAGCACGATTCGTCAATTAATGGGTGACACCGATAATGTAATAGATCCAGCAGATAAGCACTTTTTTTACATTAGAGGAACTTCTAGCGATGGAACAGCGTTTAAAAACAAAATCGCAATGAATGATGGACAGACAGTTCAAGAACTTTTAAACCATATAGGTAATCTTTATGGAAATACACCAAACTTAAACCTTGTAAATGTGAGTATGAATGAATCTGGTCAAATTGTTGTTGAAGATAAACAAAAAGGCTCCAGTAAACTAGACTTTCATATGGTTGGTGCAGTTGATTTTTCTGGTGGAGCTGCTGCTGATGTTACTGATATAGATAGTCTTGATGGTGGAGAAACTAATTTTGCTGAGATTATAAATCCGACGGTACCACCTGCAAATGACCTTTTTGTTAAAGAGTTTGTAAAGTCTGGATTTACTTCGACTACAGGCGCGGCATCAAACATAGAAGGGCTAGTTTATGACAGAACACAGTTTTCTCAGAATGGTTCAAAACTCTCTTCTAACGTACCTCAAATCATTAAAGAAAATAACGCGTTTGCGACAGACTCGACAAAGCTTAGTGAGGTTTTTTCGGGAGCTTTAGACGGTAAGGTTTTAAAACTAGAGGGCCTTGAGACAGATGGCACGACGGCTTACGATATAAGTATTAACCTTTTGGACGCGGGTTCTACATTTACAGTCGGGGCAGATACTTATGACTTTTATGATGTAACTGGCAATAGTGTTCCAGCAGAAGAGATGACATACAAGCAGATGATGGACATGATAAACATGGCAGTAACCGGTCAGTTTCCTGATGCCGGATATACAAATACTGCTACAGAGTTTCATGACAAGGTAAAAGACTCAAGTCTTCTAGGGAAGACTTTTTTAAGCTATGATGGGAAAATCCAGTTCGGAGAAATCAGCTCTGCAAACACCAAAGCGACACTATCCTTGTATGATGAAAACAGTGACGACTTTACGAGTGCCGCATCAGTTGCAACTTTTAACACAAACAACTCTTTGACTGTTACAGACCCTAAAACAGACTTTTTTAAAAGTATAGATGACATCGTAACAGCGGTTGAAGAGTACAAAAATGATCCTGACAGTAGTAATGGTTCCCCAAGAGGCATAGGAATTCAAAATGCTATTGCAAGACTTGATGATCTCATGGGACATGTATCTCGTTCACATACTGTTGTTGGTGCTAATTCAAATACGCTAAATCGAGCGCTTGAGAGAACACAAACATTAGAAATAAGTACAATGAGCCTTCGCTCGTCTGTTGTAGATACTGATTTGGCTGAGGCCTCACTCAAACTTACACAACTCACATTAAATTATGAAGCAATGCTCTCTACTGTTGGAAGAGTTTCTCAGTTGAGTTTAGTTAACTACTTATAACTTGGAACGATTTTAGCTATACTTCCTTTAAAATTTTAATATATATTTTAAAGGTTTGTGAATTTGAAAGATGCTCTGTTAATAATAATTTTTGGTGTATTGATTTACCTTGGTTTTGCAACAGTCCTTGGTGATACAGAACTCATGGGAAGTTATGGAGCTATTTTCGCTTCCTATAATAAACTTTATTTTGGATATGTTTCTTTTATCTATCTCTTCGTACTCATTTTACCTCTTTACCTTGTCTATAAAAGCACGACTTTTGATTTCAGAAAAGTACAAATAACAGTTGCCTCTTTTTTACTGCTCTCATCTTTTTTACTTGCACAGGCTTTGCTTGTGTCTAATGAGTTTAGAGGAAAGTTCGGGGCTGACTTTGTGGATTTTTTATCTCCATTTATTGGAACCTTTGGTCTTTGGGTTTTTTGGTTTATCATCACGTTTGTTTCCACGCTTATCGTTTTTGATAAAACGACATCAGAGGTTTTTACCCATATTAACGACTATATAAGTGAGAGACTTTCTGCTTTACGTTCATACTTTAAATCAATGTTTAATACAAAGGTTGAAGCCCAACAAGAGAGCCCTCACGTGAGCAAGAGTGAAACTATTGTTGAAACAAACCCTGTGCAAGAGAAGACACCAGTAAAAGAAGAGCCTGAAATTGAGATAGAAGAAGAGATTGATAAGCCTTCTTATCTAAGAAAAAAAGAGAAAAAGCAGAAGACACAAATAGAAACAAAGACAGAACCTGTAGAGAAAAAAGCAAAAGAAGAAACTACTATCCTAGACCTTGCCAAAGAGGTCAAAGAGCATAAAAATGCAATTGTAGTTGATGAACTTGAAGAAAATGCAAAACTGCTTGCTGGAATAGAAAAGGGAGTAGTGGAAAAACCAAAGAACTTTAAACTTCCATCAGTAGACTTTTTACAAAAGTCAAAAACAACTGCAAAAAATATAGACGAGAGTGAACTTGATGATAAGATTAGGTATCTTATAGAGAAACTTGCACACTTCAACATAGATGGAGATGTTGTGCGCACATACGCAGGTCCTGTTGTCTCTACATTTGAGTTTAAACCCGCTGCAAATGTAAAAGTAAGTAAGATTTTGAGTCTTCAGGATGATTTGGCAATGGCACTGTCTGCTGAGACTATACGTATACAGGCACCTATACCTGGAAAAGATGTTGTAGGTATTGAGATACCCAATGACACTGTAGATACAATTTATTTACGAGATATTTTAGATGATAAACTATTTAAAGATTCATCATCACCACTGACAATAGTACTTGGAAAAGATATAGTCGGAAAGCCTTTTGTCACAGACTTGAAAAAACTTCCACACCTTCTCATCGCTGGAACGACAGGAAGTGGGAAAAGCGTAGGTATAAATGCGATGATACTTTCGCTTTTATATAAAAACTCACCCGACCAGTTGCGTTTACTTATGATAGATCCAAAAATGCTTGAGTTTTCAACATATAATGACATTCCGCATCTCTTAACACCAGTCATTACAAAACCTAAACAGGCTATAGCAGCTCTTAACAATATGGTAGCTGAAATGGAGCGTCGTTATGAGCTTATGGCAGATACAAGAACAAAAAATATAGAAAACTATAATGAAAAAGTAAAATCGAGTGAGGCGGAACATCTACCTTATATAGTGGTTATTATTGATGAGTTGGCAGACTTAATGATGACAAGTGGTAAAGATGTTGAAGTCTCCATAGCAAGGTTGGCACAGAAGTCTCGAGCGTGTGGTATACACCTTATAGTAGCGACGCAGCGTCCATCTGTCGATGTCGTAACAGGTCTTATAAAAGCAAATCTTCCTTCACGTATCTCTTATAGAGTAGGGCAGAAAGTCGATAGTAAAATAATTTTAGACCAGATGGGTGCAGAGTCATTGCTAGGTCGCGGGGATATGCTTTTTACTCCTCCTGGTGCACCTGCGCTTGTACGTCTTCACGCTCCATGGGCTACGGAAGATGAGATAGAGAATATTGTAGAGTTTATCAAGTCACAACGTCCTGCAAACTATGACAAAAGTTTCTTGCTTGAGGAGAAAGAGGGAAGTTCAAGTGCATCCTCTGGTGAATCCTATGAAGAGTTGGATGAGCTATATGAAGAAGCGAAAAATATTGTTCTTACCGATAGAAAAACATCTATATCTTATCTACAGAGAAAGCTTCAAATTGGCTACAATCGTTCAGCAAGAGTAATAGAACAGCTTGAAAACGAAGGAGTGCTCTCCGCACCTAATGCAAAAGGGATAAGAGAAATCAACTAATGGCAACTCCACGATTTAGTTTTACGGCTTATACAAACTCTTTTAAGGTCATAGTTGAAAACTTAGAAGAGTTGAGCGTAGAACAAATACAAGAGATAGAAGCGTTTGTGAACAAACGTAAGGGTGTTTTCGACTTTAACAATTATAGCTTTTCCATTCAAAAGAGACTTGGGTTTAGTGAGTTTGTAGAGCTTCTTAGGGAGCTAGAGCTAAACGCAAGATGTGTAGAACACCTACAAGTCACAAAAGCAAAAGAGAGAGTCTCTTTTGGACAGTACAAAGGCATGCTCTACAGCGAGCTACCAGACTCTTATCTTCTATGGCTTAAAAACAACCATAATGGTAAAGATAGAGATAAAGTACTAAAAGAGTTTCAAAAACGAAAGCTATAAAACTACAAAGTGTTACATAACTATACATCTTAAGAATAAAACTGTTTACTTATGTAACACTTTGAAAATAATCCCCAAACTTTAGTTATAATTTTTCAAATTTATTTTACAGGAATCAAATATGGCATTTTTAGAAGAATATAAAGCACATGTTGCTGAGCGCGAAGCACTTGGTGTACCACCTTTAGCACTCTCAGCAAAGCAAACTGCTGAGTTAATAGAAATGATTAAGTCTAATTGTACAGACGAGTTACTTGACTTGCTTACAAACCGTGTAGCACCTGGTGTTGATGATGCAGCACAGGTAAAAGCTGCTTTCTTAAATGAAATAGCGGCAGAGAATATTACTGTTGATGCTATTTCACCAGTAAGAGCAGTTGAGATGCTTGGTATGATGTTAGGTGGATTTAATGTCCTTCCTATGGTTAACGCTTTAGCTTCTTCAAATAGTGGTGTTGTTGACGCTGCTGTTGAAGCTTTAAGTAAAACACTTCTTGTATATGATGCATTTAATGATGTTGAGAAGTTACATAAAGAAGGAAATGCAGCTGCTACAAAAGTAATGACTTCTTGGGCAAACGGTGATTGGTTCACAAGTAAGCCTGAAATCGCTGAAGAAATTACAGTTACTGTTTATAAAGTTCCTGGTGAAACAAACACTGATGACTTATCTCCTGCATCTGAAGCGTTTACTCGTTCAGATATTCCTTTACATGCAAACTCTCTTCTTCAAAACAGAATGGAAAAACCACTTGAAACTCTTGCTGAACTAAAAGCAAAAGGTCACCCAGTTGCTTATGTTGGTGATGTTGTTGGTACTGGTTCTTCACGTAAGTCTGGTGTTAACTCTGTTCAATGGCACATGGGTGTAGATATTCCAGGTGTTCCAAACAAACGTACTGGTGGTGTTGTTCTTGGTAATACTATCGCTCCTATTTTCTTCGCAACTTGTGAAGATTCAGGTGCTCTTCCATTAGAACTTGATGTTTCTGGTATGGAGACAGGTGATGTTGTTACTCTTTACCCTTACAAAGGTGAAGCGCATAAAGATGGTAAATGTATCGCTACATTTAAGTTAAACCCTAACACGATTACTGATGAAGTACGTGCTGGTGGTCGTGTTCCACTTATCGTTGGTCGTGGTCTTACTTCAAAAGCTCGTGCGGTTCTAGGTCTTGGAAAATCTGATCTTTTCTTAACAGCTGAACAACCAGCTGATACGGGTAAAGGTTATACTCTTGCACAAAAAATGGTAGGAAAAGCTTCAGGTCTTGCTGGTGTTCGTCCAGGTATGTACTGTGAACCAGAGATGAATACTGTTGGTTCTCAAGATACTACTGGTCCAATGACTCGTGATGAGATTAAAGAGCTTGCGGCACTTGGTTTCAATGCTGACCTTGTACTTCAAACTTTCTGTCATACTGCTGCATATCCAAAACCGTCAGACGCAGAGATGCATGCTAACTTACCAGCGTTTATATCTAACCGTTCTGGTATCGCTTTACGTCCAGGTGATGGTGTTATCCACTCATGGTTAAACAGAATGGTTCTTCCAGATACTGTTGGTACTGGTGCTGATAGTCATACACGTTTCCCAATTGGTATCTCTTTCCCTGCAGGAAGTGGTGCTGTTGCATTTGCTGGTGTTACTGGTTCTATGCCTTTAACAATGCCTGAGTCTGTACTTGTACGTTTCAAAGGTGAAATGCAACCAGGTATCACTCTACGTGACCTTGTAAATGCTATTCCATATGTTGCTATCCAACAAGGGCACTTAACAGTACCTAAAGAGGGTAAAATCAATGTATTTGCTGGTAGAATCTTAGAAATTGAAGGTCTACCTGATCTTAAAGCTGAACAAGCATTTGAGCTTTCTGATGCATCAGCTGAGCGTTCTGCAGCTGCATGTACAGTACTTTTAAACGAAGCACCAGTTGTTGAGTACCTTAAATCAAATGTTACTCTTCTTGAAGCAATGGTTGAAGATGGATATGAAGATAAAACTACAATCGAGCGTCGTGTTGGAAAAATGAAAGAGTGGTTAGCAAACCCTACATTAATGCAACCAGATGCTGATGCAGAGTATGCAGCGGTTATTGAAATTGACTTAAACGAAATTACTGAGCCAATACTTGCTTGTCCAAATGATCCAGATAATGTAAAACTTTTATCTGAAGTTGCTGGAACACCTCTTGATGAAGTATTCTTAGGTTCTTGTATGACAAACATCGGTCACTATCGTGCAGCTGGTGAAGTTATGCGTGGAGAGAGTGGACATAATGTTGAAAAATTCTGGATTGTTCCACCAACTCGTATGGATGAACAACAACTTATCAACGAAGGTTACTATGACATCTATAAAGGAATTAAAGCACAGACTGAAGTTCCAGGTTGTTCTTTATGTATGGGTAACCAAGCGTCTGCTCGTGAAAACTCTACAGTATTCTCAACGTCTACTCGTAACTTCAACAACCGTCTAGGTAAAGGTACTCAAGTTTACCTTGGTTCTGCAGAGCTTGCAGCGCTTTGTGCCAAACTTGGTCGTATTCCAACAGTTGAAGAGTATATGAGTGTTGTACCTGCAAAACTTGCTGGTAAAGAAGATGATGTATATAAATACCTTAACTTCAATGAAATCAAAGATTATCACTTAGAAGCACGTACAACTGCTGAAGATAAATATGGTGTAACTGTTAAACCAGTTTAAAAATCTACAAAAATTATGTCGCCCCATTTACGCTTTTTAGCGAAATGGGTGTTGACCTTTAACCTCACTCCTTTTTACTATTTCCTCATCTTTAATTACAAAAGTTAGTATATAAACTTATTCAATCTACAGTTTTATTTGTTATAAATCTTAATAAAATACAATAGGTTGGAAAATTGTGGAATATCTGTTTTTAGAGTTTAAAGTAGGGCAACGATGGGAAACTCGTATGGGAAAAAGATTTATTATCAAAGAGATTCGTGAAGATGAAGAGTATCCTTTGGTATGTATTAGCATGGATACTGGTAAAAAACATTTTTTTGATGAAGATGGTTTTGAAGTAGCAGGCTACCCTACAGACAATGATTTAGTAGAAAATATCTCTTGATGAAGGGATGTTTAATCATCCGCTTCTTCTTCTGCTATCTCTTGACGAATTTTATCCATATCAAGACCCTTCACGTGAGTAATCAAATCACCAAACTTATCTTCAGGTAACATTCCCGCTTGATTTAGAAGTATAATACCGTCTCTCACTACCATTATCGTAGGAATAGATTGAATGCCGTATTGTGCAGCTAATGCCTGTTGCTCTTCTGTGTTTACTTTACCAAAGACTACATCAGGGTAAGTTTCAGATGCCTTTTCAAAAATTGGTCCAAATTGTTTACACGGTCCACACCACTCTGCCCAAAAGTCTACAATCACGATTTCGTTATTATCAAGTGTCTCGTTAAAACTTGCTGTTGTTAATTCTGTAGTTGCCATTATTTTTCCTTTGTTTATATGGATGGAGTGTATCATAGCGATTGTTTCTGCTCGCTTAATGTCTCTTATACTTTTCTATTGTATTTATGAGTTGGTTTAAAGCTGACTCCCTTGAAGTCTATTTGGGATAACTTGCTTTTCAACTCTTCGTTAATGATGATAAGCCCAGGAATATTATGAAATCGAAAGAGATTTGAGCCAGCTGTTTTGGTAGAGTCTATTGAAAAGCGAGTAATCACTTTTTGTCCTGCTACATTCTCTTTAAACTCACTCTTTTCTAAATCAATGCATGCTATTATGTCTACGACTATGCCTAACCAATATTGAGATAAAACCTCTTTGGTCTCTGAATCTATGAGTACTACTGGATAGTAATTAATATTAGATACACCAAATTCATCTAGTTTAGACTTCATTTTGTCCGAAAACAAGGGAACTCCAGGGTTAATTATGTCTGTATAGACAATATCTTCATCATCATCAATTTCAGCTTCTATCTTGATTGGGAGTTCGTCAAAATTCGGCTTGTTTCCTTTGAGCGTCTCTATGAGGTCTATCTCATCTGGTAGATCCAAATAGGGCGCATAACGATTAGGCGATACTTCGTCAAAAATATAATATTCCATAAATAACCTTCTAAGAGAGATTTAAATTCCGTATAAAGTTGCCTGCAATATTCTTACTTTTTGCAAGAAACTGTTGGGCGATTTTGGGTTCATAAATTGTATTAAGGGTTTCAAAAAAAAGTTTTAGCCACCGCTCAAAAGCTTCTATACTCAATCTCTCTTCAAACTTCACGTGAGGTGCAAAGGGACTACCGTTATATGTAAAATCCCCCAATGCGATAGAGGCCCAAAAATCGGTCAAAAGCCGAATGTGTGCTTGCCATTCATCACTCTTTAGGTCTTTACCAAGAACATCTACAAAAATTGGTCCTATCAAGTCGTCTTTGACAACTTTTGCGTAAAACTTAAGGACTAACTTGTTTAGGTTTTCTCTTGTGACTTCACTCTCTATCATATTTTCCACTTCTCTTGCTTGTAAGCAGAGTCCCAAAACATCCACTCTAATTGAGAAGTTTTTATAAAGACCTCTTCCATTTTTGCTAGGTTCTCAGGGGAAGCTGTGAGGGCATATGTGTCAACTATTTCTATGGCTTGTTCAACTGCAAGGGCAAACTCGTCACTTGCATACGTGTCTATCCATTTCTGGTAAGGGTTTGAATCTTTGTTCTTTTGAGTTTTCAATATATAATCGCCAACTTCTTTGTAAATGGTAAAACATGGAAGTACCGCAGCGGCACCTATCTCTACAGACTCGTTATGTACAATGCGAGCAAGGTAGGAGTTGTAAAGTTCACACGTAGGAGATGGCTCGGGATTTTTATACTCTTCTTGTAAAAACTCTTTATGTAGGGCATCTTCAACTTCGATGATGCCTGTGGCAGCCTCATAAAAGAATTGTGTATCTGCCGGTTTACTACATTTACTTCCTACTGCGACCAAAGATTTTTTATATTCGCTGAGATAGAGTGAGTCTTGATTTACATAAAATCCAAAAGTATCTTTATCGAGCGTTGCTTGGCTTAGTTCTTTCACAAAATCGTGAGTAATGATGGCCTGAAAAATTTGTTCCGTTTTAGTTCTTGTCTGTTCGTACCAGTTTTGCATAGTCTCATCCATTAAAAAATAATTGAGCAATCTTAACAAACTATCCTAAAACTATTGTTTGGGTTCATCCCTATGACTTTATCATTATTGTAGTTTAAGTAAGTAGCCCATATGGTGATGAGTGTTAGCATACAGTTTATATGATATAATCCTAAGAAAAACAAATGAAAAAATACACATTAAAAAGCTTAATCGAAGAGACCTCATCAGATTATAATGAACCTCAAACAACGCAAGAGCAAATAGAAAGTCTGGTAAAGATGTCTCAAAACACTGAGGTATTAGAGGAGGAGAAAGGTTATATTCTCTTTAAGTATTTTAGCACGAAGATGGCACTTCTCTCTGATGAAGAGCATAATCGCATGAGAATCATCTCTCCCATAACCAACTACTCTAGTTTAGCTCCTAAAATAAAAGACTCTCTTATGGATTCAAACTTTCATTTGACCTTGGATGCACGTTACGCAGTCTCAGAAGACACTTTGTATGCGGCTTTTATGCATCCTCTTTCTACATTAAGAGAAGAGGATTTTTACAGTGCCTTAAAACAGGTGTTTAATCTAACTGTCAATTTCGGTAAGACCTACAGTAGTGCTCAAATCGCCTTCACGAAAAAGAAGTAAAAGTTACTGCTTGTTTAGTTTTTGTCTCCAACGAGTATAGGTTGAGAATGACGGATTTCCTTCAACCATTTTGTCATAAGCGTGTTTGTAACTACAGTTATTTTTTGTCTTGTATTCGTTAAGCACTTGTACTACCATCTCTTTATCAGCCTGTTTATAAGTTCCTCTGAGTGATTTTACTAAATTGATTGTCTCCATATGCATGCTCATATCCATGACTATCCTTTTTAACAGAAGTCTACATAAATATTTTTAACTTTGCCTGAGCATATTTCATGAGCTTTTTTAGCTAATTTCAATTTTCTTGCAAAAGTGTATACTTCTTCAAAATTTTCTTTAAAAGGTTAGTCATGGAAAGTCTCAAAATTGTTTGTCCCGAGTGTAATACCGTAAATAGTGTAGAAGTTACAGTAAGAAATGAGACAACCCCTTGTTCTAAGTGTAATGCAGATTTGGATGATCCTTTTCCGGTTGAAGTGACCGATGAGAGTTGTAAGATAAACATAGTGGAAAATGAGATACCGGTACTGGTAGACTTTTACTCAACTACCTGTGGTCCGTGTATGGCAATGTATGATGATTATGAAGATGCTGCTCTTGGCTTCTCCTTAAGAGTGAGATTTCTTAAGATAAATGCCGATAAACATCAAGAGATAGCAAGAGAGTACGGTGTTAGTGGACTCCCTACGATTATCGCATTTAAAAACGCTCAGGAAGTCAACCGCATTAGCCGTCAGCTTTCTCGTGTAGAACTCACTATGTGGGCAGAGAGTCTCCTCCAAGAGAGTTAAAACTTACTGGTTCTTTAAAAACTCAGCCGCGTTTACATCCATCTCTTGCACATGTTTTATGACCCATGGGGTTAGAGAGTCTTCAAGGTATGTATAGACTGATTGCGTGTCGTTTGTCATCTCATAGAAGCTACGTATTGATTGAAGGTCAAGCAATTGCTTGGCATGTTCAAACTTGTGTAACTCATAATCCATATAAGCTGTTTCTTCCATCAACTTCTCTTCATCGGAAAAATGTTTGGCAGTGTGATCGATTAGTTTGTTGAGAAGTTCAAGCACCAACTTTGATTCATTGTTTTTAGCCGCAGTATGGAGTTTCGTGACAAGTTCCATTTCTTCGCTATGTAGCTTATTCATACTTGATGGTTCTAAGATAGCTTCTTGTTCATGTATTCTTAACATATTTGCTCCTTTATAAAGACAAAACTATACCAACTAATATGGACATAAAGAGTAAATTTTTTAACTCTTAAAAATATCTCAGTCTAATTTTATAAACATAAATCATAGAAAAGGGCTTACATATCTTGGCTATAATCCTCAGAAAAAAAAGGATATCTAACTATGAGCCCATCAAACAAAGAGATGCAACTGCGTAAAAACTGTCAGCTTTATGCCTATGTGCTAAAAGAACAAGGAAAAGAAGTCCCAGAGGAAATACAAGACTGTATAGACTCTTATGAGTATGTTATAAACTGCGTGAAAGAACTCTATGAAGAGATAAAGAGCTTAGATGATACTGCTTTTGAGAAGATAGTTAATGCTCCTGAGCCTTTAGAGGCACGTGAGCTCTCTTACTGGTGGGATATGCAACAAGAAGCGGATAGACTCCATAAGCTACTCTCAGCTGATGTAGAGTAGAACAAGCTATAATTTCCTAGTTATTTAAAAGTAAGGGTTAAAATTATGTATACAGGTATGATTTTTCAATATGATAGTAGTACTGAAAGAGGTCTTCTTATGTTGTCCAATGGTGAGACAAAGGAATTTGGCACTTATAATTGGGTAGATGAGAAAAATAGCCCTGCAGTGGGTCAAAAAATTGCTTATGACAACAATAGAGTTAAAGTAGCGACCAAGGAAGATGAAGACGCTGCTTTACTAAAAAAAGATGAAGTAATAGATACACAAGAGGATACTCAAACCGAAGAAGCGTTTAATAGTGTAGATGATTACATTGAGCATTACATAAACAAAGAGTATAAACTTGCTAGGGACTCTGTTGTGGATGGAGTAAGAACTGTTTCACTTCGTATGTACACATCAGAAGAGTATGGAGAAGTAAGCATTAAGCAATATGGTTCAAACATCGATGTTACTAGAACGTTGAATGGAAAATCCGTACACTAGCTAACGTTCTAGCATCTCACCTTCGATGTAATGTACAGCCTCTTTTATAGCGTCTAAAGGAGAGAGGTTTCGCTCTTTAAGACGTTCAAGGGCTAGTTTTTCTATTTTTTTTATATATATTTTTAAATTTTCTTCATTATTCATAACATATCCTTTTTGTTACTGAGATTTACAAATTTTATTCTATTGTTTCTTAGCAGTTGCAAAGAGTAGGCAACTACTTTAAAAATACTATCTATCATTTAAAACTGCAGATGTAAAATCGCATCATGAATTTTAATAACATGACACTTGAAAATCCTTATCTCTCACTAGATAAAGAGTTTTATGATTTTACTGACCCCATACCTCTGGATGAACCTTATCTTGTGAGCATTAGTCCAAATGCCGCTAAACTCATACAATTAGATGCAAGCAGTCTTGATACTGAGCATTTTGTCGACTTACTCAATGGAACCTGTATCCCAAAAGACGCAAAACTGTTCGCGATGTGTTATGCTGGACATCAGTTTGGTCACTTAAATCCATGGCTGGGTGATGGTAGGGCGTTAAACCTTGGAAAAACACTTGGTTGGAACCTCCAACTTAAAGGAAGTGGGGAGACACTTTATTCACGTGGAGCAGATGGAAGGGCGGCACTGCGTTCCTCTATACGTGAGTACTTGATGAGTGAGGCCATACATCATTTGGGTATCCCTACGACTCGAGCGCTTGGTGTCATCGGCTCAAAAACAAAAATACTTCGTAACAGAATGGAAAATGCAGCAATAGTCATGCGAATGTCAACGAGCTGGGTTCGTTTTGGAACATTTGAGTACTTTTACTATATGAAAGAGCACACCAAACTCGAAGCACTTGCAGAGTATGTTATTGCTGAATCTTATCCCCATTTAAAAGAGGATGAAGATCGTTTTTTTAAAATGTTTTGCGAGGTTGTTGAGCGTACCGCTGTTCTTATTGCAAAGTGGCAAGGCGTAGGCTTTAATCATGGCGTGATGAACACTGACAATATGTCAATAGAGGGCTTAACCATAGACTACGGTCCTTTTGCAATGCTTGATGACTTTAACTATGGTCACGTCTGTAACAACACCGATAAAATAGGTCGCTATGCTTATGGTGAACAGCCAAATATAGCCTACTGGAACCTTACTATGCTTGCCAAAGCTCTCTCCCCCATTATTGATAAAGGACGGACGCAGAAAAAGCTTGATGATTTTGGTGCTTTTATCTATCCAAACGCTTATGTAGATGTTATGAGAGAAAAGCTTGGTTTGACTGAGAAGTTGGATGAAGATGTTCATCTCGTTACTGAGCTTGTCGGCACACTGCAAGATGCTTATGTTGACAACACACTATTTTTTAGAACTCTTAGTCACTATGATGGAAATAGGGGACCACTGTATGATATAGTCATGGAACCAGTCATCATGGATGAATGGCTTAAGCTCTATGATAAAAGGTTAGAGAAAGAAAAACGCGGACATATTGAACGTAAAGAGGCAATGCTAAAAGTAATCCAAAGTATGTCTTAAAAAACTACATGCTTGAAAAGGCGATTGATTTGGCCGAGAGCGGAGATCTTTCAATGGTAGAAACCTTACTGTATATTGCAGAACATCCTTACGATGAGTTACCGGAATTTGAACATTTCGCAGAAGATACCCCCGAAGAGTTTAAAAATATTGGACTCTCTTGTTCTTCATAATGGCTATGTGTTAAAACAGAAGATTATTTTGTCAAGTCGTATCTCGTTGCCTTGAGCTTTGTACTCTTATCTGCGTCTATCTCTTTATAGACGGTTGTTACTGGCCTCACGTGGGGATCGCGTCCATAGATGTAACTCTGCTCCTCAACGATGATTTTATATGCTTTGTTCAGGGTTCTCGCTCTTTGAATAGATGGAATTAAAAGAGTAGATACATCATTTTTGAGTATATCTAGTTGACTTTGAATGAGTGAGCCGTTCGTATCAAAGAACTTTGCAATAACCTCATCATTAGCCCTAAACTCGTCTCCTGCATGATTTACCTCAAGATAGAGAGAATATTCACCTCTATTATCTGGAGTTTTAGGTTCTTTAAGGTTTTTAAATGCATTGTCTTTTTGTGACCAGTGGAACCAGCCACTTTGAAAGTGTGAAGTGTCAAGTTTTCTTTGAAATGCAAATGTGCTATCGGCAATAGATCCGATTCCACTATGACAACCTATACAGTAGAGTGTTTCTTCATAATTCTGAGGTCTCAACTCTCCCTTTGCATCCTCTATAAAGCCTTGGTATATCCACCCTAGATTATTTAATGCACCATATTCTGTATTTCCATGAACCGTTCGTAACCTATCTGGAAAAGCGTCTTTTTCTTTGATATCTGTTAAGACGGCATTCGAGATTTGCGAATATGTAATCCACTCTATTTTCTTTGCGTAACGTAACTCTTTCATTCTAGGAGCCATTTTTACATTTGTTCCATCTTCATCTAGGTATCGAACACTGTGTAAAAATTCTGTTCCCTGAGGGTAAAGTCCTGGAGCTATTAAAAAATCGTTTTTGCGTAATAACTCTTTTGCGTATCCCACATATTGCATGGAAAAATTTGTAATCTTTCCCGTAGCAGAATCGTAACTTGGCTTTTCCCACGTGAAGACGACTTCATTAGCAGTTGAGAGTACTCCGTTTTGGTCTATATCTACCCCGTATTTTAACTCATTTACAGGCGCTATGGCTATGTTTTTTTGCTTTATCAAGGATTCTACAATAGCAAGATTGAGTTTATATACATCGAGATTAAAAGTTTGGTTGGCATCTTGTGAGAATGCTTGAGGCATACGTATAAGAACATCGTCAGTACTACCGTTTGTAGGCCAAAATGTTCCTAAAAATGGGTAGTATGCAAAGGCTCTCCAGAGAGTGTAAGTACCATCGGCTTTTCGATCAAAGCCCTCATCGTCAAAGTCGAAGTAAGAATCAGGTGTGTATCCATTCCATTTTTTATCACTATTTACTTCCAAGTCAGCTGGTGGGTTTTTAAGCTTATGGGCTAGAAGTATCTTCCCTTTTTGGATGTAGTTGTCTTCTTTAACATAAGCGGAAATCTCTTCATCACTTATTTCTGAAACAAGGGAACTCCTGTCTTTAAACAAGTTTGTATATCTGTTTATCTTACTGTATTCCCCAAAACCCGCTTCCTCTTGGATTACCCAGTCGTCTACATAATTTGGATGTATGGAGTTGATATGGCATGAAAAACATGGATTGTATGTATTGTTAAAATCATCAGTAGTTTTTGTGTAGCATTGGGAAGTGACATATGCAGCGGCATTATTCTTTGCAATAGTGGATTTGAAATCGATATTCAGAGCTTCAATATTTCTGTGATTATACAAAGAGTTGTTACTTTCATAAAAGCTTGAAGTTTTTTCTAGCACAGTCTCATCCTGAGTAGTTCCGCATCCTATTAATAAAACTGTGGATACGATTATGCTGAGTTTCATGTAATACATTTACATTTCCTTTCTATAGTTCTCTTTTTTTAAAGATAATGACTATCGCTAAAAAAAGAGAAGGGCAAGGAACGCCTTCTCTCTAAAATCTTTTAGTTGACTACCACTGTTTAAATGGACCAACCACTCCAACAGATGATTGCTTTTGTGCTTCTGTAGCAATGTCTTTTAAGCTATAGTCTACATCACCCGAAGATGTCTCTCCAAATGGGTGTTGAGTAACAAGACTTAAGTACCCAAAACCATTGATGTCTGTATGCCAGAATGGAGATGTAGTTTCTGAACCATATGGAGTAGAAACGATTCTTGTTAACTCTTTTGTCGTTAGATCGTATGACCATACAAAGTCATTAGGATGAGAACTTGTGTCTTCTCCTATAATGAGCGTATTTTTGCCCGCTAAAAATGTAACATTATCAGGATTTGAAATACCGTTTACTGAACATGTATATGCTTCATAATCTGTTCCCGCTTCATAACTTGCAGGGACACCTAAAACTTCAGCATACATGTTTTTCACTACGTATGAGCTGTTTATGTCTGCACTTGTAGTATCTTTTGCAATTGCACTAGCATCTGTAATATCTAGAGCATATACAGCACCACAAGGGTTGTAAGACAGTTTAATATCATTATTTGCACCCTTATCATATATAGTGTTTGCAGTACCTTTTTTAGCATTATCTTCCATTCCGTATGCTACTGCACTCATAGCTACATAAAGTTTTCCATCATCAGGGTTATAAGTGATTCCCTCTTCTTTTCTAAACTCAGTAGTTGCACCAAGGGTTGCCGCATATCTTCTTGTTTCTAAGAATGCTGCTGCTTTTTCTTGACCAGCTTTTACTTGTAAACACTCTAGGCCTTTTGCAGTATTGATAGCACTAAATCCTGTAGTAGGGCACTCGTTGGATGCATTTGCATCTTCCATATTAAAAATATCGCTAAATTTAGGTTCAGCCGCTACAATTGTTTTTATTTCAGCATCTGTTGCATGTCCGAGTTTAACCCAAGAGATATCTGCAGAACCACCATTTGTGTTTACAGCTGAAGTTTGCGTCCATTTTGCAGCATATAGAGTACCTGCACTTAAATCTTGAGCAGTATCAGCTATGTACATATAAAAACCAACATTTGTTCCATCATCTGAAAGGTATGCAGTTTTTTCATCTGGCATTACATAAGCTAATTCCCATGCGGCACGACCCATACTGAAGTGTTTAGTGTAGTTATACACTGGCGTTGCCGCAGTTGCGTCTACTTGAACTTCTGGGATAAAACCATAATAGTATGGGTTATTATTACTTGTAGGATTTGCGTTGTTTTCATCATTCCAATAGTACTTAGTAACTTCATCATATCTTGAACTACCAGTCAACATAGTGGTAGTATTTAAATCATTTTCAATGCTTCTAGCATCTGGCTCATACTCTTCACTTCCTAAGTGTGAGTTCCAAGGTGTAGTCATACCAGCACAGTGAACCCATCCACCAAAACCGGCAGCTTGAGAGATATACTTTAATGTGTTTTCTTTGACAGCTAACTCACCAGTTGTAGCATTTTGTTCTAGCTCCATACCATACATAGCACCAACACCACATTCAAATTGATTTACCATAAAGATACGACCATTTTGCTGTAATATAGAAGAGTGATCTAGTCCTGAACCACTAGCATTTCCATTTGCACCATCACATATAAAAGGCTGACCATCTGAAAAAGTTATAGCTACACTGTCATAATCTTTTAAGAGGCCAAATGTTTCATTGTTATTCATCTCTTTCGCTGAGATAAGTTTTGTAAAAGACAAACTGTCTGTATTACCATTGGAATATGTAACACTTGGAGATGTACGAATAGTCATTTTATCTGTATCTGTAATAGGAGCACTAACTTCTGTAAATGCTAATGTAGCAGCAGACAAGTAAGATGTGCCTGAACTATCAAGACCATTTACTCCATCCTCTCCATCTGAAACACATCCAGTCATTGACAACGCTAATGCCGCAGATGCGGCTACACTTAAGTATTTTTTCACTTTATTTCCTTTGTTAAAAATTTGTGCAATTCTAGAGAAGCAAGATTACAGAAGTAAATCATTTAGGAAACAGAGTGAAAACAGATGGAGACAGGTAGATGACAGCTTAAAGTGAAGGTGAAAGTAAGGAGTAAGGGAGTATGAAGATTGTATAAGAAGATAGCAATCTAAATAAGAGACTTATCTCTTATTTAGGCTATTGACTGACTTGATTGTATTTTTTTGATGTTCATAAGCATCAATATTGATGTTATAAGTGCAACTACAAAAAGGCCTACGAAAACATATAAGGTATCAGTATAGCTACCTGTGGAGTCTTTTACATACGCGATGACAATTGGGCCAGCGAGACCAGCTAGTGCCCATGCAGTTAAAATGTAACCATGTATCGCACCAAGCTCTTTTGTACCAAAAATATCACCAATATATGCAGGGATAGAAGAGAATGCACCACCATAACACATCATGATGTAGTAAAGTAGTACCTGAAAGAGAAGTATACTTGTTACAGTTGTTAGAAAGTAAAATGCAGCAATTTGTGTTACAAAGAATAATATAAAGACTATAGGTCTTGTTAGATAGTCTGAGATGCTTGCCCACGCAAGTCGTCCTGCACCATTAAAAATACCCATGAGTCCAACAGCAGATGCCGCGGCTAAAGCACTTACTCCAACAGTCTCTTGTAAAAGAGGGGAAGCTACTGAGATGATAGCGATTCCACAGGTTACATTGATAAATAGCATAATCCATAAACCATAAAATCTACCAGTTTTCATCGCTTCATTACGAGTAATATTTACCAGGTCGACTTTGAGTTTCTTTTTACCTGAAGCGACAGCATCACTAAAACGTTCTGGCATATATCCTTCCGGTGGATTAGCAAGATACTGTGCGGCACTAAACATTACTATAAAATAAATAGAACCTAGTATGTAAAATGTTGAGGATATTCCTACATCATCTATAAGTACTTTAATTGCGGGACCAGATATGGCAGATGCAAAACCAAAGCCCATGATTGCGAACCCTGTTGCCATTCCACGTCTATCAGGAAACCATTTCACAAGCATTGATACGGGTGAAATATATCCTATACCGAGGCCTGCACCACCTAGTACACCATAAGTAAGATAAAAAAGTATTTGAGACTCTAAGTGTATGGCCATACCAGAACCAATTGTTCCTAATCCAAATAAAACTGCAGCAAGTGTAGCAGCAACTCTTGGCCCTTTTGCTTCAACGAATTTTCCCATTAGGGCAGCTGAAAGTCCTAAAAAGAATATAGCGATTGAAAATGTAATCGTTACATCTGTGAGCGACCAGTCCATTGCGGCTTGAATCGGGTTGACATATACACTCCATGCATAAACGGAGCCTATACACATGTGTATTGCCATGGCACTTACGACCATGAACCAGCGGTTTTTAACTTTTGTCATTATTCCATCCTTTTGAGTCAGAATTCTATCATATTAGAATTAGGATATATATTTAAAAAAGTTTAAGTTTATTTTTTACTTTTTTGTGTAAGTAAAAGTTTTAGGTTTAGACTTAAATATTTTGATTAATGATAAAATGTTATAATGCACTATTATGGTGGGGGATATTTATGGCTGAATTAAAAGATTTGTTACCATTTACAAAAGATTTGTCTTTGCTTTATATAGATGAAGACGAAGAGCTTTTGAGTAAATTTTCAAATGTATTACAAAAGATTTTTGAGAGAGTCGATGATGCGAGTAATGCGACAATCGCAATTGGATACTTAAAAGTAAATACTTATGACATAGTCTTAGTGGACGCCACTTCTGCAATCATGAGTCCTACTCTTTTAGTGGAGAACATACTAAAAATCAATCCTAATCAAGAGATTCTCCTAACTACACAGGCAAGTACTAAAGATGAACTCTTGTCACTACATAAACTTCAAATTAGTACACTTATAAACAAGCCATTTAAAGCTTCTTTACTTCTAGATAAACTTCATAGTGTCGCTAAGAAACTACAACACCATAGAAGTTTCTTAGAACCAAAAATTGAAAAGCTTTCAGCAGATTTACTTTATGAAAGAAAGCGGATTGGTAGATTTATGCTTAATGAAAAGAAGCTTGAAAAAACTCTTCAAGAGTACGCTGATAATGTACATATAAGTAAAAATATTTATGAACTCACTAGGCTACCAAGTAAATACGCTTTACAAAATGATTTAGATGGAAGACAGCAGGCTCTTTTATACATAAACATAGACCATTTTGATTTTATAAATACTATTTATGGAATGGGAAAAGCAAATAAGCTTCTTAAAGCCTGCGCTGCACAGTTAAAGTTTTTTTTACCTACTAATGCTAAGTTGTATCATATCACGGCTGATGAGTTTGTCATACTTCTTGATGAACCTGCTCAAAACCAAGATGCTCAGCTTGCACAGCAAATACAGGCACTCTTTAAGGAGTCGGTTCTTGAATTTGATGAGTATAGCCACTTTGTCGTTTTTTCAATAGGAATAGCCTTTGGAGAAGGGAAACGACTTTTTATAAATGCAAAAGCCGCTTCAAAAGAGGCACGTTTTTATGGTGGAAACAATATAGTCTCATATGATCAAAATTCTCAGTATATGCAAGAACAAAAAGAGAACTTACATTGGATTGGGGTGCTCAAAAAAGCTTTTGAAGAGGATAAGCTTATCAATTATTACCAAGCTATTGTCTCAAATAAAGATGAAAAGACGAAACATTATGAAGTTTTATGTAGACTTATAGATGATAGTGGTGAAGCTGTAGATGCTAGGCATTTTATACAGAGTGCAAAGTTAGTGGGACTTGCATCACAAATTACAAAAATAGTAATAGATAAAGCATTTAAGCTCTTTACAAATAACGAATATAACTTCTCGATAAACATAAGTATGTATGATTTACATGAAAACTATCTGATTGATTTTTTAAGATATAAATGTGAACGTTATAAAATCGCTCCCTCAAGAGTTTATCTTGAGTTAGTTGAAGATATCTTAATGACAAAAACGACTATGATAGATGAACAGGTCGCAAAACTTAAAGTGGAAGGATACAAGGTGATTATTGACGACTTCTCGAGTGACAAGTCATCTTATAATCGAATGTTTGAGTTAAAAGCAGAATATATAAAAATAGATGGTACATTCATAAAAGAACTAGATACAAACGAAGCTTATCGAGCTGTAGTAAAAAGCATAGTGGAGTTTGCAAACAAAAGTGATATCAAGACAATTGCCGAGCATGTTGAGTCATCCCAAATAAACGATATCGTTAAAGATTTAGGAGTCGATTACTCACAAGGGTATTTTTTGGCTAAGCCTTCTCTTAATCTGTTATGATGTCATAATCATTAGGATAAGAAGCTTCAAACAGAGTGGGGGAGATTTCAATGTTTTGTTGTTGCTCTGAAAAGAGTATCTTAACATCATTATCAAACTTATCTTTATAAGAGAGTGAGAGAACTTTAGAGCCTTTAAGTTCAATGAAAATGTCTGAATCTTCAAACTTCGCTACATAATGTTCTTTGTCAAGCTTTTTTGCATTACTCATAAGTGCAAAAAAATCAAAATCGCTCGATATACGACGAATAATTACTTGCTCGAGTTCTGGCTCAACGATACTCACTCTTTTGTTTTGGATATACACTCTTTTTTCTACAGGTTTTTTGTAGTTCCATAAAGCGAACTGAGGTTTTAAAGCTTGTAGTGTACCACTGTAAGAGAGAACCTTTCCTTTTTCATCTGTAATAGTTTGTACAAAGTTTGCTTCAAAAGAGGAGAGTTCTATGAGATCTGAAAAACTCAATGTATAGAGTAGTCCAATAAGTAAAAAATGTTTCATACGTTATTCTCCTTAAATATTCTGAAAAGTATAGCTAATTTTTCATTTATACTATTTGTAAACATTAATGTGATAAAATAAGTGCAATTTCAAATCTACTATATAATAAACTATATAGTAATATAAGGTTGCAAATGCTACAAGCATTCATGGGGAAGGTCTTTGGAACATCAAACGACCGAGAATTAAAAAAATATTTTAAAAAAGTAAAAATTATAAATGAACTAGAGGCTAAGTATGAGGCTTTGAGTGATGATGCCTTAAAGAGTGCCTTTTTAGAACTGAAAAAAAGTGTGCAAGAGAACGAAAGAACTTTAGATGATGTTCTCACGGATTCTTTTGCTATCACGAGAGAAGCGAGCAAGCGTGTATTAAACATGAGACACTTTGATGTACAGCTTGTCGGTGGTATGGTTCTTCATGAGGGAAGAATTGCCGAAATGAAAACAGGAGAGGGGAAAACACTTGTAGCAACTCTTGCAATTACACTCAATGCAATGACAGGGGATGGAGTACATTTAGTAACAGTAAATGACTATCTTGCTTCACGTGATGCTTCTGAAATGGGAGCACTGTACAACTTTTTAGGTTATACAGTTGGAACTGTTCTAGAGGATTCTCATGATCCTGAGCTTAAACGTGCTGCTTATCAGGCGGATATAACATACGGAACAAACAATGAGTTTGGTTTTGATTATCTTAGAGACAATATGAGCTACTCACAAGAGCAAATGGCACAACGCTCGCACAACTTTGTTATTGTCGATGAAGTAGACTCTATCTTGATTGATGAAGCACGTACTCCATTGATTATCTCCGGTCCTACCGATAGAAATATGCAAGACTATGTAAAAGCAAATCAAGTGGCGCTTGGCATGACACAAGAGGAGCATTTTAGCGTTGATGAAAAAGACAAAGTAATTCTTATAACAGAAGATGGAATAAACAAAGCCGAAGAACTTTTTGGTGTGGAAAATCTTTATAGTGCTGAAAATGCTTCACTTTCACATATACTTGACCAGGCACTTAAATCAAACTATCTTTTTGAAGCAGACGTTGATTATGTTGTTCGTGATGGTGAAGTGATGATAGTTGATGAGTTTACTGGTCGTATCAGTGAAGGAAGACGCTTTTCTGAAGGCTTGCACCAAGCCCTAGAAGCAAAAGAAAATGTTGAGATAAAAGAAGAGACACAAACGCTTGCAGACATTACTTTTCAAAACTATTTTAGAATGTATAATAAACTCGCAGGAATGACAGGTACTGCTGAGACGGAAGCAACGGAGTTCGCTCAAATTTATTCACTCGACGTTGTCTCAATCCCTACAAACATTCCAATCTCTAGAAAAGATTTAAACGACCTCATATATAAAACTGAAGCTGAAAAGTTTAATGCCGTTATAGAAACAATTAAAAAGCTTAACAAAAGTGGACAGCCTGTTCTCATAGGTACTGCTTCAATTGAAAAATCTGAAGTACTTCACGAGGTCTTGAAAAAAGAAAAAATTGCTCATACAGTCTTAAATGCAAAGAATCATGAACAAGAGGGTGAAATCATTAAATCCGCCGGAGCAAAAGGGGCGGTAACTATTGCTACTAATATGGCCGGTCGTGGTGTCGATATTAAAGTAAGTGATGAAGTGAGAGCACTTGGCGGTCTCTACATCATAGGAACGGAACGCCATGAGAATCGTCGTATAGATAACCAGCTTCGTGGACGTTCTGGTCGTCAGGGTGATGCAGGAACGACTCAGTTTTACCTCTCTTTAGAAGATAATCTTTTAAGAATATTTGGAAGCGATAAAATTAAATCTATCATGGAGAGACTTGGTGTTGAGGATGGTGAATATATCGAGTCTAAAATGGTTACACGTGCCGTGGAAAAAGCTCAGAAAAAAGTTGAGAATATGCATTATGACGGGCGTAAGCAAATTGTTGAGTACGATGATGTTGCAAATGAGCAGAGAAAAATTGTCTATCTCTTCAGAAACCAACTTTTAAGTAAAGAGTATGACATCGCTACAAAAATCGATGAGATTAGAGTTGACTATATTCAGAACCTTCTCTTTAAGTCAGATATTTTTGATGGTGGAGCAAGAGAAGAGTTTAATCTAAAAAAACTTCAAGAGACGCTTAAAGAAGAAATCAATTTTGATTTACAGATAGAGGAACTTTCTTCTATGGAGTATGATGAACTCCTAGAAAGTGTTACTGCAAGCCTCAAAGAAACATACGATAATAAGATGAGTGTATTAGAAGGCTCTATACGTGAAGAGATAGAAAAAGAGTTTTATCTTAAGGAGCTCGACAGTGCTTGGAGAGAGCATCTTTACTCTATGGATAGCATGAAAACGGGAATTAGGTTACGTGCATATAACCAAAAAGACCCTTTAGTAGAATATAAAAAAGAAAGTTTTAACCTTTTTAGCGAGTTAAGAAATGACATTAAGTTTAATACTATTAAAACGCTCCAAATTATTCAGTTCAAGGTAGAATCAGCAGAAGAAGAAGCAGCATTAGTCGCCCAACAGCTCAAAGCTGAACAAGAGAAAAGTATGGCCGCAATGAAGTTAAACCTTGCAGGTGAAGATGATGCTCCTTTAAGTGTAGAAAAAAAGATAGCTCGTAATGATCCTTGTCCTTGTGGTAGTGGAAAAAAATACAAACAGTGTTGTGGAAAAAGTGGACCAAAAAAAGGTGCGTTTGCTTCTTGAAAAAGTCCATAGTTCCCTATTTGGTAAAACGCTTTTTACGTTTTGATAAAGAGCAGCCTTTTATATTCTTGTCGGCACTTCTAGCGTTTTTAGGAATCACTCTTGGTGTTATGGTACTTTTGATTGCCATGGCGCTTATGAATGGTTTTGATAAAGAGTTTAAGAAAAAACTCACCATTATGAATTATCCACTTACCGTTATTCCAAAGTTTTATGGTGCGGTAAACGAAAATCTTCTTTTAGAACTTGAATCAAAGTTCCCTCACTTAAAGTTTAGCCCTTATGTTCAATCTTCGGTTATGGTACGAAGTGGTTCAAAGCTTGAAGGTGGTTATATTTTTGGTGTAAATTTTGAAGATGAAGCAGTAGTAAACACAGTTTTAGGTAAAGCGATACAAGGAGTTACATTCAATAAGTTTGATGTACTTGTTGGTAAAAGTCTTAAAAACGAGTTCAATGTCTACCTTAACGATAAACTAATGTATCTTTTTACAAATGTTGAACCTGGTGGACTTTCTATTACTCCAAAAATTAAGCGTTTTAAAATAAAGTCTGTTTTTGACTCAGGCCTTTCCGCATACGACAAAGCTTATAGTTATACGACTCTTGAAGCACTTCAGACCATGCTTCACATACCAAGTAATATGTATGATGGTATACATATCTATTCTACTAACCCTCATGATGATATAGTGAAGATAAAAGAACTTTTACCTCTAGGTGCAACTGTAAAAGGGTGGTGGGAAGACAATGTAAACTTTTTTGCGGCCCTTGAGATGGAAAAAGCTTCGCTTTTTATCGTTTTGATGCTTATTATCCTGATTGCGTCTATCAATATCATATCTTCCTTGCTTATGACTGTTATGAATAGAAGAGGGGAGATAGCACTTCTTCTGTCTTTGGGTGCTACAACGAAAGAGATTAAAAAAATATTTTTATATTTGGGAATTGTAATTGGTATGAGTGGTATAGCAGCTGGCGTTTTATTTGGGCTTGGTGGGATTTGGATACTAGGTACATTTGACATAATATCTTTACCAAAAGATGTCTACCCTACATCTACACTACCATTAGACTTAAGTCTACAAGATTTCTTTATGATTATTGTTGGCGCTTTTGCCATTGTCATACTCTCTTCATTTTATCCTGCAAAGAAAGCGAGCGAAGTAGATATACTGACTGTTTTAAGAAACGAGTAGTTATTTATTTTGATTCATTCGCATCAAGTTTAAGATTCTTGAGCATATTGTAAGGGAGCGTCAATGTTCTTTTAATGATATTGAGTGGTGCGACTGCAATATCATGTGCCAATTGAGATTCAATTTTTGGATCTGAAAGTTTTCCTTTTATTTTTAAAGTAGTTGAGACCGACTCTTTATCAAACAAAATGTAACCTACAAGTGGAATTTTCGACGCGTCACTCCCTAAATCAGTTTTCAAATTAAGGTTGACATCTATAGTGTCGTTTTGAAAATTAGCTTTTCCATTTCCTAAAATACTGAGCTCTTTGGATTCTAGATAAATATCCGATAGATTAAACAGATTGTCTTTTGACATAAATTTAAGATAGGCTTGTTCTGTGTAAAGACCGTTATCACTATATCCTGGAAGCGAAAAGGTTACAAGAGAAGGCACTGTATTTATAAATGCAAGTATATTATTAAGAACCTTATAGTCAATAATAGTAGAACCAGTTATGTAAAAAACTCCATCATATTCATCAGTCGTACCATCCATTGAGAAATCAAGTCTACCACCTTTGAACTTTGATAGATAAAAAAGTTCCTGCATAAACTTGTCATTAAAGTTCTGGCCATAAAGGTGGAACTCTTTCCCCTTAAGTCTTAAACCGGCTTTTCCTTTTTGATGCTTAAGTTGTACTGTAAGAATATCGTTTATATACTGTAAGTTGATAAGCTCTGAAATCACTTTCCGAGTATCTGATATATAAAGGTAAGAGTCTATAGCATCAAACTTCACATTGACTGTATCATTCCCTTCATCCTGTTTTAAATCTTGAGTAAACCTGAGTATTTCATTGATATTTATACCTGAATTTTTCGTTTTAATCTCAATCCTATCAGATATATCAACTCTTGTATTTTTATTGATTTTCAAATATATAGAATCATTTTTCAACTTTCCTTCTAATGTGTAAAGTTTTGTAGGTTTATTGTCTTTAGTAAGTATTTTGTATGGATAGGATATATTTGAAATAAATTGGACATATTTATCATCTTTGTTTTTATAAAGTGTAAAGTCACCTTTATTAAGGTGAAGTTTTTGGAGTGGTTCTGAGTTTGTTGCTATTTGAGCGATTGAATTAAGGTGGATATTCCAACCTTTTTCTGATGATGTTGCCGTAGCGCCAAGTTCTTTAGAAGAAACTTCTAGAGAGTTTTCTTTGTTTTTAATGGCGAGTAGTATTTTCTTTTTTTTGTATAAAACTTTATCTTGCCTATAGTTCTTGATAATAAAATTACTGAGACTTACATGAGTCTTCATATCCGTTAAACTGTGTTTCGCATAGATTTTTGTTGTAGCGTATTGTCCGATTTTTAGTTTTGTATTTTTTAAAACTAAGCTCTCTTTATCCATAACAAAACTTGGATTATCAATTACATACTCAGTACCACTGATGTTAAAGAAGAGTTTATCTGAAGAGCTTACAGAGAGTTTGTCAGCATATTTAATGTCAAATGAAGTATTGGATTGAGAAAATTCAAGCCCCTCATAAGAGAGCTTTAGTATGTCTAGGGACAACTCTGATGTATAGTTATTTAAATTTATAGAGCCCTCAATAAACCCGGAGGATACATCTGTAAGTTTTAAAAAGGTTGTCGGTAAACTAAGGGTTAAAGCTTTTAAATCAAAAGGTATTACAATAGGGTCAACAGAGAGTTCTTGTTTACCTATATTCCAAGTTGATTTTTCTACTGATATAAGATCTTGTGTAGGTGAGATTGTGTAAGTAGCATGTAGTTTATGAGTATTTTTATTGAGCTGAAGTTTATTAAAAACTATGTCATTAAAGCTAAAGTCTATTTTTCCTTCTGATCTCTTGGCATCATAGAGAACCCTCACATCTGCTTTTGCTATGTCTTTATATTTAGCTTTCATTTTATCAATTTGTACATTATAGTTGTCAAGGAGTATCTCTGTATCAAAGATGTCAATATTAAGACCAAGGTAGTCAAAGTTTGCTTTTTTTGTGTAGAAGCTACCTTGTGCATCAACATCAATACTCATAAGGTTTACGATGATTTTCAAGTCAGTAGAGACACGTCCTTGTCTTTGTAAAAAAGGTAGTTTGATTTTGTAGGCATTTAAAACTTTTAACATTCCTTTATCGAGTTGACCATCAAAAAGAAGCTGAAGTGTTAAGAGTTCCTCTTTTGTAGTAAAATCAATTTTCAACCAGCTCTCTCCAAGTGAAGTTCCGTATGAAAATGCTTGCTTTGGTCGTATAAATAAAACCCCATGTTTGAATTCTAAGTCCGTATACCTAGTTTGAACTCCATCAAGTTCTGTATTGTATGTATATAGAAGTTCATTTGCTTTTGCTTTTACATAAATATTTTTATATGCATTTTCAAAATTATTGAAATCGAGAGTACCTTTAAGAGTTTGAATATCCATACTGTCCAAAGTGATTGCATCTTGAGTCCAAAACTTAATCTCTTTTGGCAGAGAGGCAAGCTTTATGAGGTACTTTACGTCTTGTATTTCATTTTCACTTCTTACAGCAAAGTTCATCTGATTGGTATCAATGCTTGAGTATAGCGTTAGATTTGCATCATTATTTATATTTAGGTGAAGATTAGAGAAGCCCTTTTGTGTATTGAGGTCAATATAAATATTCCCTTGTCCTAATATCTTTTTTTCTTTATCATTGAGATCATTTATCTCGATATTTAATATGTCTTTATTATAGGTAATGGTACTGGAAATTAAAAGCGAAGGTGATGTTGCAATCAAAAAACCCTGAGAATTTTGTTTATATTTAAAGGATATGTCAAACTCTTTGATTTTTATACTTTCAATTATGATAGACTCAAACCAATTTGTCGTATGTCTAAGGGCCTTTAGATAATTACTGAGAAGTTTATAGTCAAAAGCGTTGTTTTCTAGCTCTTTTTTACTAGATATAGCTATCTCTTTTACTGAGACATCTACTTTTTCATCCCATTTTATGTATAATTGCTCAATATGAACATTTAGAATAGACAACTCTTTTATGTGAAGTCCATTTTGAAATACGATAAATAAAAAAGTTAATGTGAGAAATATGAAAAGTAAAAAACTAAGAATGATAAAATATGTTTTTACTATAGCTTTCGTTATTATCTTATCACTCATCTTCTACCTTTTGCAGCCCATCAGTACACCAAAAGTACTCTATATACCGGGTGGTTCAATAAATAAAATTATATCACAATTACAGAGTGAAAATTATGATGTTTGTAAACTAGACTCTTTTTTACTCAGAGTTATAGGTTCCCCGCAAAGTGGTTGGATTGATATGCAAAGAACATCGAATAGGAAAGCAGATTTTTTATATAAGCTAACAAAAGCCAAAGCTGCACTACAAAATGTAACACTTATCCCTGGAGAGACTACATTTGTGTTTTTTGATCAACTTACTACACAACTAGGGCTCAATCGAGAACTCTTGCAAAGAGAGTTTGAAAAGCAGTCCCCAATTAGAGAGGGTGTTTTTGTTCCTAATACTTACAGAATTCCCATTGGAATTACAGAGCAAGAACTCATTGCCTTGTTACTAAAAATCTCAAAAGAGAAGCATAAGGAACTTTCTATGAAGTTTTTTGGTACATATAATGAAAAAAAATGGTTCCATTATGTTTCAATAGCATCAGTGATACAAAAAGAGTCTGCAAATACTCAAGAGATGCCTATAGTGAGTTCCGTAATTTATAACAGAGTAAAACGTGGTATGCGTCTTCAAATGGATGGAACTCTAAACTATGGAAAATATTCACATGTAAAAGTAACACCAAAAAGAATCAGGGATGACAGAAGTATTTTTAATACATATAAATATAAAGGCGTCCCAGAAACCCCTGTCTGCAATGTTAGCTTCGATGCAATTAAAGCGGCTGTATTTCCAGCTAAAACAGATTATCTCTATTTTATGAAAAACAAAAAAGGTGTGCATGATTTCTCATGTAACTATTCTACACATGTGAAGAATATTAGAATGTTACAAAAAGGTACACTTTCTAAATAAAGCTAAATCTTCTTGGGTACTAATGACACTTTGTCTCTCTTTAGTGTTATCATTTTCAATGTAAAATTCCTGCTTAGAGTTTGTCATACTTGGGCAGTGAATAAAATCTAATCGTCAAGGACAAGATATGTCAAAAATAATTTGGTCAAAAATTGATGAAGCTCCGGCTTTAGCAACATATTCGTTACTACCAATCGTTAATGCTTTTACTAAAGCTGCAGGTGTAGAGGTAGTTCTTAGTGATATTTCACTAGCAGGTCGTGTTTTAGCTGCAATGGGTCTTGCAGAAGATGAACTTTCTAAACTAGGAGAGGTTGTTTTACAAGAAGATGGAAACATTATTAAACTTCCAAATATTTCAGCTTCTGCTGGTCAACTTAAAGATTGTATTGCTGAACTTCAAGGTCAAGGTTATGATATTCCTAACTACCCTGAAAATCCAGCAAATGCTGAAGAAGAAGCTATTCAAGCTAAATATGCAACATGTTTAGGTTCTGCAGTTAACCCTGTTCTTCGTGAAGGTAACTCTGATCGTCGTGCAGCAAAGGCTGTTAAGAAATTTGCTCAGAATAATCCTCACCGTCTTAAAGCAGTTGATGACAACTGTCAAGCATATGTAGCTCATATGGGTGGAAAAGGTGACTTTTTTGCACATGAAAAATCTGTAACTTTAGATAAAGATCAAAAAGTTACTATAGCTCTTAACGGAAAAGAACTTACTACTATTGATGGTGTTGCTGGTGAAGTACTTGATGGTACATTCATGTCAGTATCTGCTTTACGTGCATTCTATAAACAAACTATTGAAGATGCAAAAGCAAAAGGTCTTATCTGGTCTTTACACCTTAAAGCTACAATGATGAAAATCTCTGACCCAATTATGTTCGGTCATGCTTTTGAAATTTTCTTCGCAGATGTATTTGCAAAATATGCAGATGTATTTAAAGAAGTTGGTGTTAATCCAAACATGGGTATGTCAGATTTAGAGAAAAAAATCTCTGGTCACGCTAAAGAAGCAGAAATTAAAGCTGCCTTCCAAGCTGTAGTAGAAGCTGATGCTCCTAAAATTGCAATGGTTGATTCAAGCAAAGGTCAAACTAACTTTAATGCATCTAATGATGTAATTATTGATGCTTCTATGCCTGTTGTTATCCGTGAGGGTGGTAAACAGTGGCAAAGAGATGACTCTGCAGAACAAACTGTAGCTGTTATTCCTGATTCAACTTACGCTATGTTCCACGAAGAGATGCTTGCTGATATCGTTAAAAATGGTCAGTATGATGTAACTACTATGGGTACAATGCAAAATATCGGTCTTATGGCTCAAAAAGCTGAAGAATACGGTTCTCATCCAACTACATTTGAGCTTGCTGAAGCTGGTACAGTTACAGTAACTGGTGCTAATGGCGTACTTATGTCTTTTGAGTGTGAAGCTGGTGATATCTGGAGACTTGCTCGTACTAAAGACATTCCAATTCGTGACTGGGTTCGTTTAACTGTTGAAAGAACAAGAATCGAAGGTATCCCAGCAGTATTCTGGTTAGATGAAAACAGAGCTCACGATGCTGAACTTATCAAAAAAGTTAACGAATACCTTAAAGATCACGATACTACTGGTTTAGACATACAGTTTATGAATGTAACAAACGCTACACGTTTTACAAATGCTCGTGTTCGTGAAGGGAAAAATACTATCGCTGTAACTGGTAATGTTTTACGTGACCACCTAACTGATATGTACCCAATTTTAGAGCTTGGTACATCTGCAAAAATGCTTTCTATCGTTCCTCTAATTGCTGGTGGTGGTCTTTATGAAACTGGTGCTGGTGGATCTGCTCCTAAGCACGTTGATCAATTCTTAGCTGAAGGTCACCTTCGTTGGGACTCTTTAGGTGAGATTTTAGCTCTTGCTGAGTCTTTAAGATTTATTGGTCAAAAAAATAAAGATGCTAAAATAGCTGCTCTTACTGCTGCTCTTGACGTTGCTAATGATGGTTATCTTGACAACAACAAAGAGCCAGGAAGAAAAGTTGGTCAGCCAGACAACAAAGCTTCTCACTTCTTCGTAGCTCAATACTGGGCAAAAGCACTTGCTGAAGGTGACAACGCTGAGTTAGCTGCTAAGTTTGCTCCAGTTGCTGCAGCACTAACTGAGAATGAAGATAAAATTATGACTGAGCTACTTGCTGTAGAAGGTAAAGCTCAAGATGTTGGTGGATACTTCCATCCAGATGATGCTAAAGCTGAAAAAGCAATGCGTCCATCTGCTACACTAAATGCAATCATAGATTCGATATAATTGCTTACCTGCGTTTTTTAAACGCAGGTCTATAACTTTTTGTTTTTAGCTAGATTGATAATTTTCTAGCTAAAAATAAAAAGTTAAAAAAACTAAACTCAAAGGATGTGAATGGCAAGTAAAGTAACAGTCATAGGAACGGGTAATTTTGGGTCAACAGTGGCGTTTATTTTGGCTATGCGTGGATCATGTCATGAAGTTGTACTTCGTGGTAGAAATCTTGATGTTGCAAAAGGCAAGGCTTTAGATATGTCGCAAGCAGCCAATGCTGCAAGAGAACATACTGTTGTTCGTGCTGGAGCAGGACCAGAGGATATGGCTGGGAGTAAAATCGTAGTAATTACAGCTGGTGCACCAAGAACTCCCGGAATGAGTAGGGATGACTTACTTACAAAAAATGCAGAGATAGTAAAAAACTACTCTTTAGAAATTAAAGAGCATGCTCCAAATGCTATCGTAGTTGTAGTTAGTAATCCGTTGGATGTGATGACTTATGTTGTTAAAAAATTTACAGGGTTTCCAAGAGAAAGAGTTCTTGGTATGGCGGGTATTTTAGATGCTGCGAGAATGGCACACTTTATTTATGAAAAACTAGGATATGGAGCAGGGCAAATTCGTGCTACAGTAATGGGTGGTCATGGTGATACAATGGTCCCCCTTCCTAAGTTTACTACTGTTGCAGGTGTTCCTATAGATGACTTACTTGACTCTGAAGAGATAGGTGAAATAGTTCAAAAAACAAGAAACGGTGGTGCTCAAATCGTAAACCTATTAGGTGATGGATCAGCATATTACGCACCTGCAAAATCAACTGCTGTTATGGTAGATGCAATTATTAAAGATACAAAGCAGATTCACTCATGTGCTGTGATGCTTAATGGTGAATATGGTGGGTATAAAGATATAGTAAGTGGTGTACCTGTTATGATTGGTACAGATGGGGCAGAGCAAGTTATTGAGATGACCTTAAAAACTTTACAAAAAACTCGGTTTAAAAACTCTGTAGCTTCTGTGAAAGAGATGGTAGATGTTCTTTATAAGAATGGATTTTTTGATGAATGTGAGAAAAAATAATGAAAGCTAGAAAAGTTGGGATCGTAGGGGCAGGCGCAGTTGGAGCTACAGCTGCATATACTTTAAGTATGATGGGAACATGTCATGAGATTATTCTTTTTGACATTGCAGAGGGAGTTGCAAGAGGTAAAGCACTCGATATTGCACAAGCATCTTATTACTCAACTCAAGGTACAATAATCACTGCCGCTGAAGATGCAAGTGATATAAAAGACTGTGATATTGTTGTGGTGACTGCTGGTGTTCCACGTAAAGGTGATATGACTAGAGCTGACTTGCTTATGATAAACGCTAAGATTACTAAACAAGTTGTAGAAAATATCAAAAAGAACTCTCCTGATGCTATTATAATTTGTGTCTCAAATCCTCTTGATGTGATGACATATGTTACAAAACAGATTACGGGGTGGGAGAATAATAGAATTATTGGTCTTGCTGGTGCACTTGATGGATCTCGTATGGCTTATCAAATTCAGAAGCTGACTGGTTATGCTGCAAATCAAACAGGCTCTTTAGTTATTGGCGATCATGGTGAAAATATGATTCCTCTACCTCAAAAGGTATCTGTTGGAGATATTCCACTTACTGAGTTGGTTTCAAAAGAGGATATGGAAGGAATAATTGAACGTACTAAATTTGGTGGAGCTGAGATAGTGAAGCATCTTGGTACATCTGGTTACTATGGTCCTGGACGTGCGATAGCTCATATGGTTGAATCAATACTAAATGACTCAAAAGCAATTGTTTCTTGTTGTACTATACTAGATGGTGAGTATGGTTACAATGACGTTGCAGTAGGTGTTCCAGTTGTTCTTGGCGCTAACGGTGTTGAGAAAATTATTGAACTGGAACTTGATGCAGAGACAAAAGAAAAATTCGCGGTTTCAGTAGAATCAATACAAAATGCTATTAATATATTAAAAGAAAACAATTTTTTTCAAGGAGAATAGGGTAAATGAGTACAAGAATAGAAAAAGACACAATGGGTGAAATTGAAGTTCCTTTAGATGCTTATTGGGCTGCTCAAACGCAGAGAAGTATACAAAATTTTAAAATAGGGCAAGAGACAATGCCTTATGAAATTACTCGTGGATTTTCTTATCTAAAAAAAGCAGTCGCACTAGTAAACAGAGACTTAGGTAAACTTGATGCAAAAAAAGCAGAAGCAATCGCTGCAGCAGCTGATGATATGCTGGCTGGAAAACTTGATGGAAACTATCCTCTTGTAGTATGGCAAACAGGTTCAGGTACGCAATCAAATATGAATAACAATGAAGTACTTGCTAATCGTGCAACTGAAATCTTAGGTGGCGACTTTAAAGTTGAAAAACTTGTACATCCTAATGATGATGTAAACAAGTCACAATCTTCAAATGACACATACCCTACAGCGCTTCATGTTGCAGCAGTTATAGCTGTTGAAGAATCATTGATTCCTGCAGTACAAAAACTAAAAGCAACACTACAAGCTAAAAGCGAAGCATTTAGTGGAATCGTTAAAATTGGTCGTACACACTTACAAGATGCGACACCACTTACTTTAGGTCAAGAAATCAGTGGTTGGGTAGAAATGCTTAATAAGTCTGAAAAAATGGCAAAAGATTCTCTTGAAGCAGTTCGTGAACTTGCTCTTGGTGGAACAGCAGTTGGAACTGGTCTAAACGCTCACCCAGAACTAGGCGAGAGAGTTGCTAAAAAAATTAGTGAACTCACAGGGCATGATTTTATTACTGCTCCAAATAAATTTCATGCACTGACATCTCATGATGCACTTGTTTATGCTCATGGTGCGCTTAAGGCTCTTGCAGCAGATATGATGAAAATTGCAAATGATGTTAGATGGTTAGCATCTGGTCCTCGTTGTGGTCTTGGTGAAATAGAAATTCCAGCAAATGAACCGGGAAGTTCAATTATGCCAGGAAAAGTTAATCCTACACAAAGTGAAGCTGTAACAATGGTAGTTTGTCAAGTAATGGGTAACGATGCGACAATCGGTTTTGCAGCATCTCAAGGTAACTTTGAACTCAATGTATTTAAGCCGGTAATAGCTTATAACTTTTTACAATCAGTAAGACTTTTAAGTGATTCTATCGTTTCGTTTAATGATAATGCAGCGGTAGGTATCATGCCCGTAAATGCAAGAATAGATCACTTTTTACATGACTCTTTAATGCTAGTCACTGCTCTTAACCCTTATATAGGGTATGAAAATGCGGCAAAAATTGCTAAAACAGCGCATAAAAACAACTCAACTTTAAAAGCTACAGCTATAGAACTTGGCCTTTTAACTGCTGAACAGTTTGATGAGTATGTAAAACCAGAAGAGATGATTGCGCCTAAGGCTTAAAGGCTGGTGTAATAAAACCCAATTTAAAACAAGGAGATTAGATGAATGTACATGAATATCAAGCAAAACAGATTTTTGCTAAATACGGGGTGCCTACGCCAAAAGGAATAATGGCTGAGAGTGTTAAAGAAGCAGTTACAGCTGCAGAAACCCTAGGTGGTCCAATTTGGGTAGTAAAAGCTCAAATCCATGCAGGTGGTCGTGGTTTAGGTGGTGGTGTCAAGCTAGCTAAATCACTCGAAGAGGTAGAAGAATTATCTAATGAAATATTAGGGATGACTTTAGTGACACATCAAACTGGACCAGAAGGTAAACTAGTTCAAAAGCTTTATATCGAAGATGGTGCTGACATTAAAGACGAGTTTTATCTTTCTGTCGTTTTAGATAGAAAATTAGAAATGCCTTTAATTATGGCTTCTACTGAAGGTGGAATGAACATCGAAGATGTTGCTGAAAAAACTCCAGAAAAAATCATCACTATTCCTGTTGACCCAGCTATAGGTTTCCAGGGATTTCATGGTCGTGAGTTAGCATTTGGTCTTGGTATCACAGATAAGAATGAGCAAAAAAACATTATTAATTTTGGTCAAAAACTTTTCCAAGTTTATATGGAAAATGATGCAGAAATGATTGAAATCAACCCTTTAGTTAGAACTGGAAATGGTGAGTTTTTAGCACTTGATGGAAAAATGGGATTTGATAACTCAGCACTTGGTCGTCAACCAGAAATCGCTGCTATGAGAGACTTGTCTGAAGAAGATGCTGATGAAATCGAAGCGTCTCACTATGGTCTATCTTATGTTGCACTAGATGGTGAAATTGGTTGTATGGTAAATGGTGCTGGTCTTGCGATGGGTACAATGGATACAATTAATCATATGGGTGGAACTCCTGCTAACTTCCTTGATGTTGGTGGTTCTGCAAATGCTGAAACTGTTGCAAAAGGTTTTGAGATTATTCTTAAAAACCCAAATGTTAAAGCAATTTTTGTAAATATTTTTGGTGGTATTGTTCGTTGTGATCGTATTGCAAACGGTATTATTGAAGCTACTAAAATTACAGATGTTAATGTTCCTGTTATTGTTCGTTTAGATGGAACAAATGCACCAGAAGCTGCTGAAATTCTTAAAAATGCAAATATTTCAAACTTAATTGTTGGAAATGATTTAGGTGACGGTGCTGCTAAAGCAGTTGCTGCTGCAAAAGGAGAGTAATAAAATATGTCAATTTTAGTAAATAAAGATACAAAAATAATCGTTCAAGGTTTCACAGGGAAAGAGGGTACTTTTCATGCTGAACAATGTATAGACTACGGTAGTCAAATAGTTGGTGGTGTTACACCAAATAAAGGTGGTCAAGAACACTTAGGAAAACCAGTTTTCAATACTGTTTCTGATGCTGTTAAAGCGACTGGTGCTACTGTTTCTATGATTTTTGTTCCGCCTGCTTTTGTTGGTGATGCTGTAATGGAAGCGGCTGAAGCTGGGATAGAGCTTGCTGTAATTATTACAGAAGGTGCTCCAGTCAAAGACATGCAAATGGCAAAAGCCCATGCAACTAAGCATGGTATGAAAACACTTGGGCCAAACTGTCCTGGTATCATCACTGCTGAAGAGTGTAAAATTGGAATCATGCCTGGTATGATCTTCAAAAAAGGTAATGTTGGTCTTATCTCTAAGTCTGGTACATTAACTTATGAAGGTACAAACCAAGTTGTTCAAGAGGGTTATGGTATCACTACTGCTGTTGGTATCGGTGGAGATCCAATTATTGGTCTTTCATATAACCAACTTCTACCAATGTTTGAAGCTGATCCTGAAACTGAATGTATTGTTATGATTGGTGAAATTGGTGGGGACCTTGAAATTCAAGCTGCTAAGTTAATCAAAGAGCAAATTACTAAACCAGTTGTAGCATTTATTGCTGGTCAAACTGCCCCTAAAGGTAAAACTATGGGTCACGCAGGTGCTATCGTTTCTGGTTCAGCTGGAACAGCTGCTGAAAAAATGGCAGCTTTAGAAGCTGCTGGTGTAACAGTTGTTGTATCTCCTGCCGAAATTGGTAAAGCTGTTACAAAAGCATTAGCGAAGTAAAATGATACAAACTTTTGAGGTTGACAACATTCGTTGTGGCGGATGTGCTACAACGATAAAAACAGCACTTGATATAGAAGGGTTTACATCTGTTAAAGTTGACCTCTTATCTGACCCTCGAAAAGTAACTGCAGAAATAGAAAGTGATGAACGACTAAAACTTTTCAAAAAGGTCTTAAGAGATCATGGCTATCCTCTTGTTGGTGAGAAAACTAACTTTATAGACTCCACCTCACTTAAGGCAAAAAGTTTTGTCTCTTGTGCAGTTGGAAAGCTTAGTACAAAAGAGGATACTGAGTAAGTAAAAAGCAACTTCTACTAGTTGCTTTTTTTTAAACCAATTATTAATATTAAATAGTATTGATATTAAAAGATATTAGATTTTAATACTTTCCCAGAAGAAATCAACATGTTTTTCAAATTGTGTTGCAAGATGATTTGTTGAGTTACTATCAAAACGTAGTAGAGTTACTTGAAGTCTTATATAGAATAGGGTGGATAAAAATTCATATGAGATAATCATAGGATCTCCAGAACGGATTAAATCATTCTGCATCATAACAAAAAAGCCCTCAGACAAAATTTTTATATTTTTATCATGAAACTCACTCATAAACTGCTCTCTAAGCTCTCTGTTTTGTAGTAGCTCTATCATTAGTAGGCGAAACATGTTTTCGTTGCTCTTATCAAACGTGAGCATCTTATACTGCATCGTAAACTTTTGCAAAAATGGTTTTCCTCGTGTTGACAACTCTCTTATTTCATCAGATGTGAGAGTAAAGGGCGATGAAAATATCTCTTTTGCAACCTCCAAAAATATCTCCTCTTTATTTTTAAAATGATTATAGAGTGCACTCTCTCTTATTCCAACGGCAGAAGCAATTTTTCGCACACTTGCACCCTTATATCCTAGTTCAGAAAAAAGGTTAGTTGCAACCTTTAGTATCTTCTCTTTTGTACCACTTCTTTTTACAGATATCCCTTGTTCAGGCATTTAAAGCTCCTTTTTCATCACGTTAACAGTTGTTAACTTTATAAGTATTATATATGAACAAGTGTTAATTTAAACTTATATAAAATGAACAAATGTTCATATGTAAATAAATAAAAGTGAACAATCGTTCTTGTTCTATTTGTAAGATACTTAAAGGATATTTAGAGTAAAATTGCATAGGTATAAGAGATAGTAACTTGAAGTAATTCAAGAGGAAAGTCCGAGCTGCTGTAAGACAGTGTTCCATTTAACGAATGGCCGTAGTAATACGAGGGAAAGTGCAACAGAGATTAGACTTCCACATTTTGTGGTAAAGGTGAAAAGGTGGTGTAAGAGACCACCAGTCTCTATAGCGATATAGAGAGCTTGTAAACCCAACATGGCAGCAAGAAACAGATGGTTAGCGTCTTACAAGGCTATTGTTTCGCTAGAGATACTTAGTAATAAGTAGAGTAGATTAATTACTATCACTACAAAACTCGGCTTATCTTATGCCTTTCATAGATATAAATTCTTTTGAAGGCTTATAAAATGTTCACAAAAACAGTTTTAGCATCAATACTATGTATAACTTTAACTTCCTGTACGTCTCCAAAAATCAAATATGACCAGCAAAATACTTTAGGGATTGTTCTAAACGAAAAAACGATAGTACAAGCATCTGGAAACCTAGTTCATAAAAATAGGGTGAACCTATCTAATATTAATATATATCAAAAAGTATTTGTATTAGATAGTGGCACAGCAGTAACATATGAAGATGTACGTGTAAGTTCTGGTTATAAACTTACTTATGGTATCAATCAAATAATAGGCTTTGTCTTTACTGACTATAACTATGAATTTGTGCAAATGCAAGGAAACCTACATTATTATAAACTCCATAAGAACAATGAGGTTCTTTATGTAATTTTAGAAAATATAAACAAAAAAGGTTTACATATTATCTATGGTATTAGTGAGTCAACCTTTAACAAACTTCAAAAAGCAATTACAGCTAATGAGAGCATAAATGAATATACAGATACACCAAAACAAAAAGCTCTCAAAGCAAATGACTATTCAAACTATATTAAAAGTAACTGGAATACTAAAAACATTATTTTTGACAATATAGTTTCTAGAGTAGGTTTCAAGAAAGCTATGAAATAGTTTAAATAGAATTTACATTATGTTAACCAAAATAGAATAAAAGGAGAAATAGATTGGAAAATAAGAAAAAACTAATAGAAGATATACAGAATCTTCTAAATACATATGATGGAATTAATTTAACATCCATAAACCCTAGTTTATTAGAGTTTATGGATGAAGAAACTTTAAAAAGTATTATAGGAACACTCTTAGATCAAAAAGAGGACTCAAAAGAGTCAGACATAGAATGGTTAGAACAGTTTAAGAGCAACAAAGAATAATATACATATTTTATAACAAAACCTAATTTGTTGGTTATTGTTAACTAAATATATTGTATAATTTCAACCATATAAAGATAGAAGGATATTATTATGAGTAATGTAGATTTAATACAGTTAACAGAACAAACAAAAAAATTAACAGCAATGGTAGTTGAAGATGAAAAAGTTACTAATGAACTTTTAAGCTCAACATTCAAAAACTTTTTTTCTAATGTTGAATCGTGTTTTGATGGAGCTACTGCTCTTGATGCATATAAAAAGAGTACTCCAGATGTAGTTTTTGTAGATATAATCATGTCAGGAATGGATGGTATTGAACTTTCTCGTAAAATTCGTGAACTTAACCCTACTCAGATCATTATTGTTATCTCTGCAAGTAATGATATTGAAAAAATATCAGAATCTATTGAAGTCGGAGTAAATAGTTTTATTCAAAAGCCTATTGACACTAAGAAAATCATTGAGCTGCTTGGTAGTGTAATTTCTATGATAGCAAAGAAAAAGAAAGTTGAAACAAAGACATTTTCTATCTCTCTTCCTTTAGATCTCTATGAGGTTGTAAATGATAATGCTAAGGCAGAAAGCATTTCCAAGAACGCCGTAATAATTAGAGCATTACGTAGCTTTTACGAGTAAAGAAAAATAGTATAGATTTTATTTTATATTAAGGATAAAATCTATATAATTTCGGCTCAACAAAACAGTTGATAAATGGCCCCGTCGTCTAGCGGTTAGGATCCATGGTTTTCATCCATGTTACAGGAGTTCAATTCTCCTCGGGGTCACCACTTTTTTATAACACCACCCTACTCTAAATACTTCTCTAATATAACTTTTAAAATACTCTTAGTATAAAGAAAAATACAACTGAAAACAATAACAAAATCAGTACCATCTTAAAACCTTTAAAGAGTTTATCTGTTCTTTAAAGGTTTTCTTCCAAAAGAATTTATTTATCTTTTTTTGTAAAAAGTGTTCCTTTCGTGTGAGTATTGTTAAGTAAGAACTCTTGTGCTGCTGATAGGTCATACCCATTACATAAAAACATCTCTCTGTTGTTATCCATAATATACTTGGCAGCTTTTAATTTAGTTACAATTCCTCCTGAGGCAAACTTCGAGTTTGGAGTAAAGCTTTGCTCTAGTTCTTCTTTTTTTATCTCACTTACAAATTTTCTAATCTTTGCGTTAGGATTCTCTTTAGGATTACTATCATAGTACCCATCAATATCACTTAAAATAATTAACATATCCGCATCTATGTAATGAGCGACATGTGCGGAGAGCTGATCATTATCTCCAAATAGTTGATCCGGAGTTGTAGAGATATCATTTTCATTTAGAATTGGTAAAATATCATTTTTTAATGTTCTTTCTATAATATCTTGTACAATCTTAGTATGTACACTTGAGTCAAAATCTTCTTCTGTTAAAAGAATTTGAGAGATTGTCACATCATATATATCAAATAAGTTTTTATAAGAACTCATCAATATTGGTTGACCTAGAGAGGCTAAAACTTTTTTACTTGTTGGGATGCTTTTATTTAATTGAACTGCTGTATATCCTGCAGCAACGGCACCTGAGGTTACGAGAATGACCTCATGTGTTTTTCTAGCTTCAGCAATCAATCCAACTAAGTTTAACATTCTACTTTTTTCTATACTTGTCTCATTTGTTAAGACCGAACTACCTACTTTAATAACCACTCTTTTCACTGTTTCTTCCTAATTTTAAATTTATTTTTTTACTTTGCCAGTTGCTGTTATGGTGCTATACCTCTTCTACAACTAGACCTTCTATACCCAAATTACCATATCTATGGTAAGAGTTAGATATGCTTTGTTCTATAAAGTAATGCATTAGCTCTAACCTACCATGTGATACAAAGTTTTCACTTGCTATATATATAGCTTTATCTGCTATTTGTTCATATATATTGCTAGTAACATTATCCGAGTTTAAGAACCTGACTCTTTGTACATTAGGTATCTTTGCTATAAGTTCATCCTCATTATCTCTACTAAAACTGTCATTCTTGCCAATAAAAGAGCTCTTTTTTGATTCCAACCAAATAAGTTCTGCTTTTTTGGACTTTTTAGGTATTGATACATCAAGTCTCGCTCCAACCATTTTGATGGCCATAATTGTAGTTAAGACAACATCAAGAGCATCTGTCTCCTCAATTCTAAGTAGAACACTTTCTACTGGAAGGTAGCGTATGATATTACTCTCTCCTCTTATATGTGCATAGTCATGCTCCTTTAAAAATTCAACTTCATGCCAATGTGCAAAATTACAAATATGTCGTAGAGCTAATTCACACTCATCATTGAACACAGTATCTCTTGTTAAAAAACTTCTCATTTGGCTTATATACTGTGTAGAACATGATTCGTATAAGTTTGTTTCTTTGTACTCTATATTCATAAACTGACTAACATAATTAAATCCACCTGCTTTCTTTCCACTACCAATAGCAGATTTTCTCATTCCACCAAATGGTTGTCGAATTACTATCGCTCCAGTAGTCCCTCGGTTTATATAGAGGTTTCCTGCAATAATTCTCTCTCTCCAGTAGTCTTGCTCTCTTTTATCTAGGGTCTCAATACCTGAGGTTAATCCATAACCAGTAGAGTTCACTATATCAATTGCATCATCTAAATCTTCTGCGCACATAACACTCAAAAGAGGACCAAAGAGTTCATTCATATGACAAAAGTCATTTTTTTGAGTTCCCCATCTGACTGACGGTGTTAACATATATGGGTTATCATTACCTACATAAGCAGGTGCAACTAACCACTCTTCCCCTTCGTCAAGATATACTAGTGACTTTTCAAGCTCACCGGAAGGCAAGTTGGCAAGCGTGCCTATTCGATTAGAGAAATCCCATACTGAACCTGTTTCAAGTGATTTAACAGCTTCTTTTAGCGTTTGTTTAAAGTTTTCATCATAAAAAAGTTCTTTTTCTAAAACAAGCAGAGAGGTAGCTGAACATTTCTGGCCAGAATTATGGAACGCAGAAACGACTACATTTTTAATAGCTTGATCACGATCAGCTAATGCAGTTACTATAGTAGCATCTTTACCACCTGTTTCAGCACTTAAAGATATGTCTGGACGAGACTCTATGATTCTGTATGCTGTTTTTTCTCCACCTGTGAATATAGTGAAGTCTATATCTGTACTAGGTATCATATGTTCACCTACAACTGAACCACGTCCAGGTATAAACTGTAGTGTATTTTTACTCACGCCTGCATCCCAAAAACATTGACATAGTCTATATGCACAAAGTATGGAGTCTTCAGCTGGTTTAAGTATGACTGTGTTTCCGGCTGCAAGTGATGCAGCTACACCTCCAGCTGGAATTGCGATTGGAAAATTCCACGGACTAATAACTAAACCAACACCTTTCCCTGCAACAGTTTCAACACCAGTGAGATTAGAAATCTTTGCAACACTATAAGGATAAAAGTTTAAAAAGTCGATTGCTTCACTTACTTCAACATCAGTTTCTGTGAAAACCTTACCCACTTCTGCAGCGGCAATCCCTATAAGATCACCTCTTGCCACTTTTATCTCGTGTGCTACACTCATAAGAATCTCTTGTCTCTGTGATGAAGTCAGATTTCTCCAACCATCTGGATCGTCTTTTGCCGTTGCAATAGCACTTTTCATATCTCCAGGAAGTGCCTCAACATAACTCCCTACGAGTTTCTTTTCATGGAACTGACTTTTATCGAGAATTTTAGTACGATCATCCTTTACAACTGTATCCCCAGCTACTACTGGGTAGGCATTAAAACCACCATTTTCACTAATGTTCTGCCATTTGTCACGAATTTTTTCTGCCCACTCTCTATTTGCTTTTAATGTGAAATCTGTATCTGGCTCATTCTCAAAATGGTAATTTTCTACGTCAATATTTTCTTTTACGGGAGCTATATTTCTATCTTGAGTTCTATATGGCTTTTGATCTATACTTGACATAAGAGCAATAGCATCATCGTAACTTTTTATAAGAGTGTTCCAGGCTGTAGTATCGACTTCAAGCCCAAAACTATGTCTTAGAAAGTTTTGATCCGCCGTATTTTCATCAAATCTTCTTACTAAGTATGCAATTGCATTGGTAAAAGTCTCTTTTGTAGCAGTTGGTGCATATAAAATTACATTTAAACCCTGAGCCTTTAGTACCTCATAGGCTGCTTCACTCATACCCTCTAGCATCTCCGCGCTTACATATTTTTCGACTTTTCTCTCTTTTGCCAATAGCATTGCCAGAGCATGGTCAAAAAGATTATGTGACGCGACCCCTGTATGAATATATGGAGACACTTCTGGGTCTAGTAAAAAGTCCATAGCGACTTTAAAGTTTGCGTCAGATTCTGCTTTTGAAGAGTAAGTGACACTTGGCCAACCTCTTAAAGATGCCTCAGTGAGCTCCATCTCTTGATTTGCGCCCTTCACTATACGAATCTTAATGGGAGCCCCACCATTATCAACCCTCTTTTTAGCCCAGTTATACAAGTCTTTAATATATATCATTGCATCAGGCAGATATGTTTGAATGACGATACCAGCTTGAAGCATTTTATACTTCTCTGTATTTAAAACATTTTTAAAGGAATCAATCGTTGTTTCAATGTCTCTATACTCTTCCATATCGAGATTTACAAACTTATAGCACTCTTTTGAATCTTTATCTTTATATGTGTTTTCCATAGCAGCGCTGTAAACTTTTTCTAACTGCTCTGAGATGTGTTTCACATTGTTATCATGAGCATGTGGAATAATTTGAGAAAATAAATTGGATATTTTAATAGATAAATAGTCTATATCTGGATTTTTTAATAGCTTAATGTATTTGGACACTCTTCTATCTGCTTCTTCCTTGCTTAAAACAATTTCACCTATTACATTTATGTTTACACGTGTACCCTCTTTTTTTCTCTGCTGCATATGCTTGGATAACACAGGGTCTTCACCTTTAATAACGATAGAGCTTATATCGTTTCTAAGGTACTTAACAAACATTGGAATTGAAATTGAACTAACATAAACACCTACATCACGAAAAAGCCATATAAGTATCTGCTCAAATTGAGAAAAAAAATCAGTGCTTTTGTACTTATCAAATATATGCTCTAACTGGTCTGCCACTCTATCTCCATCGTGTGAACGGAAACTTTGATCTAGTAACTCTATGAGAAATATTTTATTAACGGGGTTTTTTAACATCTTGAGCATCATATCGTGGAAATCTTGTTCTTTTCCTTTTCTGGAAATCTGTATCTTTTTTTGCCACTCATAAGCGACTGTTTTTACATCTTGTGCTGTTTGTATAGGTATACTCATTCTTTTTCCTTAGTTTTACGCTCCCTATAATGTAATGCAATACAATTAATATGTCAAATAATAGAACTATCTTAGAGAATATTTTGTGATTAAGAAACAAAGAGTGAGTATTATAGACTTGGCTCTTCTACACATTAATCAGAATTAGGATAAAATCACAAAAATTATTTTTAGGAATTTTCATGTTAAGATTTGCACCTAGCCCTACAGGTGATATGCACATAGGTAATCTACGGGTTGCCATATTCAACTATATAGTAGCTGCACAACGCGGTGAAGAGCTAATAGTAAGAATAGAAGATACAGACAAAGAGAGAAACATTGAAGGCAAAGATCAAGAAATCCTTGATTTACTTGCCCTTTTTGGTATCACTTACTCTCAAGTAATATACCAAAGCCAAAATGTGCGTTTTCATTCGGCAATGGCACTACAACTACTACATGACAAGAAAGCATTTAGCTGCTTCTGCTCACCAGAATGGCTAGAAACAAAACGTGAAGAGGCAAAAAATGCGAAACAGGCTTATAGATATGATGATGCTTGTAGAAACTTGCCGGCAGAACTTGTAATAGATAATACAAACCCTTTTACTGTTAGAATAGCAAGACCAGATGAGACTATAGTCATAAAAGACCATATCAAAGGTGATGTTAGTTTTGAGCCTGATGCAGTAGATAGTTTTATAATTATGCGTCAAGATAAAACACCAACCTACAACTTTGCTTGTGCGGTAGATGATATGCTAGCTGACATTAGTGTTGTAATTCGTGGTGAAGACCATATGAGCAACACTCCTAAGCAAGAACATATAAGAACTTCACTCAACTATGACAAGAAAGTTGAATATGCACACCTGCCAATCATCCTCAACGAGAGCGGAAAAAAGATGAGCAAACGCGATGACGCCTCAAGTGTTAAGTGGTTGCTTGAAGAAGGTTTTCTGCCTGAAGCGATATTAAATTATTTAATATTAATAGGAAACAAACCGCCAAAAGAGATTTTTAAACTTGAAGAGGCTAAAGAGTGGTTTTCTCTTGATTCTATTTCAAAAAGCCCTGCCCGATTTGATATTGACATGCTAAGACACATAAATAAAGAGCACTTGAAAAACCTTGATGCTAAAGAGTTGTCTCGCTATGTTGGCTTTGCTGACGAGGAGATTGGTGAGTTGGCTCGCATCTACTTAGAAGAAGCGGGAACAACAAAAGAACTTAAGTCAAAAATTGCCCCTATCTTTTCTGAGCGTTTAATACCAGAAGAGTTTAAGGAACAAACAGCAGTCATGGCTCAAACTATTAAGAATGCACCCTACTTTGATGAGTATGAAGATTTCAAAAACTATATCATGAAAGAGTCTGGACTCAAAGGAAAGAACTTTTTTAAACCTTTACGTATACTGCTTACAAATGCAGAACATGGTCCAGACGTTGCAGAAGTTTACAAATATTTAAAAAATTATATGGGAGAGATTATTAAATGAGTGATTTAGGTTTAGCATTATTACAATTAGGTGGTCTTTTTACTGGACTCATAAATATTTACATTTGGGTAGTAATAATTGCTGCTCTATTAAGTTTTGTAAATCCAGATCCTTATAATCCTGTTGTACAGTTTTTACGAAGAGTGACAAACCCAGCATACGACTTTGTAGGACGACTGTTCAAAACTAATTTTAATGGAATCGATTTAGCTCCACTTGTGATTGTGATTGGTTTACAAGTGATTATAATCATAATCAACTACCTTGTAAGTTCAATTGCGCAGGTGATATAAAGTCATACTGCTTTTAGTTTTTCTTAAATGTTAAAACGGAAGATGATAAGTTTCCGTTTTTAACACTTAACTTAAGACTCCCCTCACCCTTTTTAAACCCAACTAAGTAATAATGTTTCCATTTTGCATTAAAAAGTGTTAACTCGGTATATGGGTTTGTATTACTTAGTTCTTCCACAAGCAGTGAGTGCATACCATCAAGCTTAAACTCAGTCTCTTGAGAATCACCTTCTACATTGAGGTATATGTAAAAGTACTCAGCATCTTTATAAAGATTTGGATAAATTTTATTGAGATATACTGCAGTTACAACGCCACCTACTTCTTCCACGTGAGTCATCTTTGAGCTTTGAATATTCTCTTCACTCAACTCTCTTTGTTCTGACATTTCAAAACGATCAAAGGCATTATTGTGTGAGCATCCTAAAAAAGTAACTAATATAGTTATAAATATTAAAAAAGTTTTCATTTTTATCCTCTTATTTGCCAAGAATTATATCTTATTAAACTCTTCTTTTGTATAATAGAGAAAAATTTAAAGAAGTCATAATTTGAGCAAAAGATTAGCCGTCGCATTTACTGGACCATCAAACAGTGGAAAAACTACATTGATTTTAAAAGTCGCAAGAAAGCTAATTCATGAGCACAATCTTGAAGTCGCTATTATTAAACACGATCCAAAAGACAAGGCTCGTTTTGATGTTGAAGGTAAAGATAGTTATAAATTTAGCGATACGGGTGCAGAAGTAATCGTTACGTCTGGAAGTAGGACTACATATTTTTCAAAACGCTATTCGGAACTCGACGAGATGATTAGACTCTTTAATGATTTTGATGTCTTGTTGGTAGAGGGGCTGAAAAACCTTCCTCTCCCTCGCATTAGCGTGTTTCGCAATGTCATAGATAAGGATTATATTCCCTATATGGATGCTCTTGCTACTGACTATAGTATAAACACGCAAAACTACGACATTCCTAGTGACATAGAGATATTAAACTTAAATAACGCGGATCAAGTCATATCGTGGATATTTAACAATGCTAAAAAAGTTTAACAAAGGATTTACATAATGAGAGATATATTTGACGCGATTCAAAGAAGTGCGATACGTATTAAAGATGCTATAGATATCAAAGATATAGGTTATTCACAACAAGAAAATAGTTCTGGTGAGACGCAGCTACAACTTGACATTCAGTGTGATATGATTATAGAGGAAGAGTTTTCAAAGGTTCCTTCAATACATACAATAGCAAGTGAAGAGAAAACACATCAAGAGTTACTTCATGATGATGGCGAGTACTTTATAGCTTATGATCCTCTTGATGGGTCATCTCTCATAGATGTAAACTTAAGTGTGGGTTCTATATTTGGAATTTATAAAAATGATTTTGGTACAAAACATATGGTAGCTTCTTGTTATGTTGTTTATGGCCCACGTGTTGAGATGGTATTTGCAGAAAACAAAGTAAAACTCTACCTACTCCAAGCTGGAGATTTTGAGTTTGTAAAAGAGATTAAACTGAATGAAAAAGGAAAACTAAACGCTCCAGGGGGAACTCAACAGAATTGGGCACCTTACCATAAAGAACTTGTAGATAGTTTTTTTGCTGAGGGGTATCGATTACGCTACTCTGGAGGAATGGTTCCAGACCTGCATCAGATACTTTTAAAAGGTGGTGGGATTTTTTCATATCCAGGAACATCTGACAAACCGGAAGGAAAACTACGTCGTTTATTTGAAGTTTTCCCTTTTGCATTTATTTACAACAAAGCAGGTGGTGGTGCGATAGATGGTAATAATGACCTTATGACATTAGGGCACTCTCATATTCACGATACAGCTGTATGTTTTTTCGGTTCAAACTATGAAATAACAAGAGTAAAAGAGGTTTATGCAAAAAATGCATAATGAAGAAAAAGACAAATTTGAGGTCTATCTTGATGAGATGATAGAGAAGCTTCAGGCATGTCAAAGAGAAAAAGCTCACAAAACATGTAGTAATTGCGAGTTCTACTTTGGTTGCGAACTTAGAAACGAGTATGTGCAAGCAGTTTACAACAGTATGTCTAAGGGCGATACTGGTGGATTTGAATTTTAATACAACGAAGGATAAGAGAATTGAATAAATATATAACAACACCTATTTATTATGTGAATGGCGAGGCTCATATTGGACATGCATACACTACCTTTATCGCAGATGCCACTGCTAGGTATGAGAGACTCAAGGGAAATGAAACTTACTTTTTGACAGGTACAGATGAACATGGACAAAAGATTGAAGAGTCGGCACAAAAAGCTGGTAAACCAACTCAAGAGTTTGCGGATGAGATAAGTGCCACTTTTAAAAACTTATGGGATGAGTTTGAGATAACTTATAACAAGTTTATTCGCACTACAGATGAAGAGCATATGAAGGGCGTTCAAAAAGCATTTTTAAAGATGTTTGACAAAGGTGATATATATAAGGATTTCTACGAGGGACACTACTGTGTTAGCTGTGAGACATTTTTTCCTGAAACGCAACTTATTGATGGGGAATTTTGCCCAGACTGTGGTCGTACCACAAGTGTTGTAAAAGAAGAAAGTTACTTTTTCAAGCTTTCTGAATATGAAGATAAACTTCTCGCTCACTATGAAGCAAACCCAGATTTCATTATGCCGCGCTCACGTGCGAATGAAGTTAAGAACTTTGTAAAAGGTGGCCTACGTGACCTCTCTGTTACACGTACATCTTTTACATGGGGTGTTCAGATGCCAGAAAGTATCAACGATGATAAGCATGTAATGTACGTCTGGCTGGATGCCCTACTCAACTATATAACAGCTCTTGGGTATGGTAAAGATGAAGCGGATATGGACTTTTGGCCTGCATCTACACAGTTTGTAGGTAAAGACATCTTGCGTTTTCATGCTATTTACTGGCCTGCATTTTTAATGAGTCTCGACCTTCCACTTCCAAAGCAGATTGGTGCGCATGGTTGGTGGACAAGAGATGGTGAGAAGATGAGTAAGTCCAAAGGAAATGTTGTTTCGCCAAAAGAGGTTGCAGATGCTTATGGCGTTGAAAATTTACGATACTTTATGCTAAGAGAGGTTCCATTTGGACAAGATGGTGATTTTTCTCAAAGAGCTTTTATAGATAGAATCAACTCTGAGCTTAGTAATGACCTTGGTAATCTTCTTAACCGTATAATAGGAATGAGTGGTAAGTACTCTGACTTTGTAATTGACAGTGTAGATGTGCAGAAGTACCATGCAAAAGAGCTTGAAGCTATGAATGTTGTTTTAGACTCTTTAGACGAGTATATGAAAGAGATGCAAACACATAGGTACCTTGAAGAGTTATGGAAATTATTCTCAATTGGTAATACTGCTATTACAGAGCATGAGCCATGGGTGAAAATTAAAAATGATAAAGCAGATGAAGCACTTGCAACAGTCGCTCTTGTTGCAAATATCTTGGCAAAAGCCGCTGTTATGCTTAGTCCAATTATGCCTAAGACGACACAAACAATAGCCGATGCACTCAACTTTGAGATAAACACGGCAAGTTACAATGAGCTTGTAGTCGATAAAAAGTTATTAAAAGTATTTACTATTAAAAAAGTTCCGCCTCTTTTTCCTCGCGTAGACGAGCCCTTAATGCCTGAAGCGCCAAAAGCAATGCCTACGTCTACAAAAGAGGAGAACTCTTCTAAAGTTCAAAAAAAAGAGACGAAAGAGAATTCAAAGGCAAACTTAGATGAAGACAATCTAATCGAAATTGGTCAGTTCTTTGAAACATCACTCAAGGTTGGTACAGTCCTTGAAGCTGAAGAGGTTCCTAAAAGTAAAAAACTTTTAAAACTACAAGTAAGTCTTGGTGAAGATGACACGAGACAAGTTGTGGCAGGTATAAAAGAGTTTTACTCCGCAGAGTCTCTTATAGGTACGCAAGTTTGTGTGGTCGCAAACTTAAAACCTGCAAAACTTATGGGAATGATGAGTGAGGGAATGCTTCTTGCTGCTAAAGATGAAGATGGTCTCTGTTTAGTAAGACCAGAAAAACCTAAAAAGGCAGGCACACCTATTGGATGAGACTTGAAAATGTCCTTGCACTTACTCATGGTAAACTAATCAACGAGCCATTTGTAAAAGAATTTACAAATGTTGTTTACGAAGCTAAGGCTGTAAAAAGGGGTGATCTTTTTATAGCTTTTGATGAGTACTCTATTGAAGAAGCTATTTTAAATGGTGCATATGGAATTATGTTCTCCAAGCCCACGCAAATCAGTGATAGCGAAATAGCTTGGATAAAAGTGGAAAACTTAGAAGAAGTTCTAAAGAGGCTCCTCCGCTTTAAGCTTATAGATAAAGAGATAACTGTCTACGAGTGCAATGAAATCATTTTAAAGCTTGCCTTACAGGTTATGACAGAGCCAGGCTTCTTAGCTCTTAATGGTAACATAAAGTCAATCTTTAAAAAGCTTTGGGACGTTGAGAGTGCTTGTGTGGTACTTTTTAGCCCTACCCTTGTATCACGTGACATATTTACAAACGTTCAGACACTTTCAAGCAACCCTGTAGAAAAGATAAACATCATAGAGCAGACTCTTTTTGAGACTTCTTTTATATATGACAATGTATTTTATGAAAGACAACTGATATCTCCTTTTTTTATCTCTTATCTTGAGATGCTTTTCCATTTCTTCAAAAGATTAAATATCAACTTTCGTTTGAGGAAATTCGTTCCTATAGACAATTTTGAACCTGTTTTTACAAATAAAAACTTCGAGATAAAAGAGTTTGGAGCAAGTGACAAGGTTCTTATTTTTGAAAAAAACAGTGAACTTATAGATATGCAGATAAGCTTTTTACAAAAGGAAGCTGCTTGGGCCAAATTGATATACATACTACCCCATACATATACATCTGTGCAGCATCGTAACAATAATAATATAGTCATATATAAGACTATCAATGAGATAAACAACATTTTAAGGGCAAACAGCTTTCATTTTGCCCTTATAGTAGGTGCGGATAAGTCCATCCTTGAAAAACCACTCGCCTCACAGGTGCAACTTAGATTAGACATTTAGGATTTTAACATGAACAGAAGAGACTTTTTATCTACTACTACACTCGCTTCAGCAAGTTTGGCACTCACAGGGTGTAATGAAAGTAATCGTCAAGCGATAGACTACTCAAAGCACCCTGCAAAAAAAAGTGATGCCAAATATGTCAATATAAATAGAAACAAAAAAACGATTATTAAGTTGGCAACTTCCTGGCCGGCACACTTTCCGATTATGGGAACAGGTGTAGAAAAATTTGCACAAAGACTCAAAGACATTAGTGGTGGTAGCTTAGAAATAAAACTCTATCCTAAAAATGTTTTAGTCCCAGCCTTAGCTGTTTTTGATGCATGTTCCAGCGGTCAAATTGATGCTTTTCACTCAGGACCCTACTACTGGAAAGGAAAAAACTCAGCATTTTCGCTTTATAGTGGTATTCCATTTGGTTTTACTGCTGAGGAGATTAATTCATGGATGCTCTTTGGTGGCGGATTAGAGCTCTGGAGAGAACAGTATGCCAAGTATAACCTCTACCCTTTCATGGGTGGAAATACAAATATTCAAATGGGTGGTTGGTTTAGAAACCCAATAAACTCTTTAGCTGATATGCAAGGTTTAAAAATGCGTATTCCTGGTCTTGGTGGTGAAGTCTTTGCAAAGATGGGAGTGAATCCTATACTTTTGCCCGCTGGTGAGATTTATACATCACTCGAACGTGGAGTTATTGATGCGACTGAATGGGTTGGACCCGCATTAGATATAAAAATGGGTTTTTACAAGGTGGCACCTTATTACTATTCGGGATGGCATGAACCAGGCTCGATTTTAGAAGTTACATTTAACAAGCATTCGTGGGATAAGTTGGCCTTTGAGCATAAAGCCATGATAGAAGTGGCATCAAGTGAAATGAATTCAAATATGAGTTGCGAGTTTCATGCTCAAAACATACAAGCACTAAAGCAACTTGAGGAGCTTGATGTAAAGATTCTTAGATATCCAAAAGATGTAGTAAGTGCTGGAAAAACGGCTTTAAAGAGCGTTATTTCAGAACTTAGCGAAACAAATAGGGACTTTGCAAAAGTTTATGCATCCATTGATACGTATCTTCAACTTTCTCGTAAATGGAGTGACGCAAGTTTAGGCTATTTTTTAAATGAAAGATAGTATCATCCGTTTTTATTTTATAGAGGCGAAAAATTAGTGAAAAATATCTTTAAAACAATAGCAATTTTACCAAGTATTCTACTTGCTTCATTCAGTGGAGTAGTTATAGACTCAAATAGTTCAATGCCAATAAGTAATGTCAAAGTTAGTGACTCTTATACTACAGTCCTTAGTGATGTTAATGGTTCTTTTAACCTTGAAACTCAAGAGAGTGTTTGCCATATAAAAGCTTACGGTTATAAACCATACGAACTTCATATGGATGCAAACCTTAGTACTATTAAGCTTGAGTCCATTCGAATCAAGGCTCTCTATTTAACGTTCTGGGGAGCAAGTAACCATTCTCAAACTTCAAAAAACCTTTTTAAGCTCATTGAACAAACAGATGCAAATGCAGTTATTGTAGATGTTAAAAATGAGTATGGATCAACATCGTTCTACACAGGTTTTAAACAGGCAAATAGTTATGGGGCCCATGAAGACAGAACCAATAGAAACATACAAAAGTTTATGCAAAAAATGAAAGAGAAAAACATTTACACAATTGCTAGAATTGTAACTTTTAAAGATGAACTTCAAGCTGCCAACAATCCAGAATACGCCATCAAACGTGATGACAATGGATCTATATGGAGAAACCATGACAGTATGGCTTGGGTTGACCCTTTTGACGAACGCTCTCATAAGTACACTATTCGTATTGCGGAAGAAGCAGCAAAAGTTGGATTTGATGAAATAAACTTTGACTATATACGTTTTCCAGCAAAAACGGGACTTAGACTCTCAAAAGAGAATACTCAAGACAATCGGGTAAAAGCAATAGAAACTTTTTTAGATAGTGCGCAAAAAAGCTTGCAAAAGTATGGCGTTTTCATCTCCGTGGATACCTATGGTAATATATGTTGGAGTAAAGGAGATAATGGAATAGGACAGACTGTCTCCTCTTTAGCAGCACATGCTGACTATTTAGCACCGATGCTCTATCCTTCTGGATTTGCAAGTGGTTCTTTTTATTTTGATCATCCTGCAGATCACCCTTATGCCGTCATATACAGAAGTCTGAAAAATATTCAAGATAGGGTTGATATGCTGAGAGTTCGTCCATGGCTACAGTACTTTAAAGACTATACCCAAAAACGTAGACCTTATGAGCGGTTCGAAATTCAAGAGCAGATACGAGCCACAGACAATATAAATGCAAATGGATGGATGATGTGGTCGCCTTCAAGTAAGTACCACTTAGAGTATCTACGATAGTCTAATTCTCTGGAGTTCCTTCTTGAAACTCTTTGATCCTGGAAGATATTTTTCTACAAATGCATGAAATTCTCGAGAGTGATTCATATGTACAAGATGTGAAAGCTCGTGAACCACAACATAGTCTATAAGCTCACATTTTAGTTTTGTAAGTTCACTATTAAGTGTGATAACTTTATCAGAAGTACAGCTTCCCCAGCGACTCTTCATTTTTCTAAACTTTAACTCTTTAAAGTCTAATCTCATCTCTTGCGCAAAGTACTCTACCCTATCTCTTAAAAAATCTTTTGTACAGCGTGGTTCATTTGGAATAAGGTTTATTTTTTCAAGTTTTAAAAATTGCTTCTCTATCCAAGAAGATTTTTCTTCCAAAAGAGAATCAATAAAAGCCTGTGACTCATATGGAGTTTTCAGAAGAATGTTTTTATTTTTATCAATTGAAATATAACTATGTTTTAGCTTTTTATTAATAACAACTTTAAGATTATAATTTTTATATTGATTAGTATGATTCATATTTTATGGGATCTACAACACCAGCTAATTCAAACCCATTTAAACGTAGTCTACAGCTATCACAAACCCCACATGCTTTATCTTCACTCTTATAGCAACTCCATGTAAGAGAAAGAGGAACATTTAAATCAAGCGAATTTCGAACTATTTGGGATTTCTTAAGGTGTACGAGAGGCATTTTAATCTCTATGTTAGTTTCATCTTTCGTACCAAGATTAATCGCGTTTTGCATAGAAGATATATATTCCTCTCTACAATCTGGATATCCACTACTATCTTCTTGAACGACTCCTATACTGAGAACTTGAGCTCCCTCTTTTTCTGCAATAGCAGCAGCCATACTTAAAAATATGCCATTTCTAAAGGGAACATACGTCACAGGAACACCCTCTTCAACTCCAGAAACTGGGACTTGGATGCTCTTGTCTGTTAATGCTGAAGCACCAAGGTGTTTAAAAAAATCTAAATCTAAAACATATTTTTCACTTACATTCAAGTCATCACATATAGCATTAAAACACTCTAGCTCTTTAGCTTGGGTTCTCTGATCATAGTTAAAATGCACGGCGATTATCTCGTAACCATCATCTTTGGCCATGTATGCGCTGAGGGTTGAGTCCATTCCTCCACTCATGATGCAAACGGCTTTTTTTGTAGGATTGTTTTTCATTTTAGAAGTTTAACATATTTTTTTAATCTTCTTTGAATCTAATTAGTTATAGAATGAGATATTATATAAAAGGAGTCATACTATGGATGTATCATCATCAACAGCCTCTACGGGCCTACAAGTTGAAGCAATGAAAAAAGCTCAAGATGTTCAAGCACAACAGGTTTTAAAAACACTCGAGTCTGTTGCTGAGCAGTCAAAAGAGATGACAGCGCAAAAAACGGGTATGGGAAACAACATCAATATTACTGGTTAGTTTTTTATACAAAACAAGAGTTAGGCGCGTTCTTTGCGTCTACTGCAATAAAATATAAGCCTCATTCGATATAATTCTTTTCATGATTGAAATTGACAATAGAACTACACTAAATGTAGATGAAGATTTTTTAAATAAAGTCGCCCTTACATTAACAAACAAAGAGATAGAACTCATCATTACATCAAACACAGAAATACAAGAGCTCAACAAAAACTATAGATCTATAAATAAAGCAACAGATGTCTTAAGTTTTCCCTACGAAGAGATACCAATGGGACCACTTGGAAGTATAGTTATTTCAGAGGATTATGTAAAAGATAAAGCTAAAGAGCTCTCCCATAAACAGAGTGACGAACTAGCCCTACTTTTTATCCATGGACTACTTCACATATTAGGATATGACCATGAAGTTGACAATGGTGAAATGAGAGAGAAAGAGGAAAGTCTTATTAAAGAGTTTGACTTGCCTTTAAGTTTGATAGTTAGAACAGAAGGATAGAGAGAATGGATTATGGAATTTTTTTAGTTGCAATGGCAGCTTTAGTATATGGAGCTGATTTTATTATCAGGGAGTCTGAGCGTATTGCACTACATTTTAATATCTCGCACTTTGTAATTGGTGCCACACTCGTTGCCTTTGGAACATCTCTTCCAGAGATGGCAGCTTCAATGATGGCGGCTTCATATGGAAAAAGTGATATGGCTGTAGCCAATGTTGTAGGGAGTGTTACATTTAATATTACACTTGTACTAGGTACTGTTTTTGTGTTAGCGAAATCTATGCATCCCAAAAGAGATCTTTTTGCGCTTGATAGTGCATGGGTAGTTGTTCCTGTCATTGTTTTGTTTCTTATGATTCAAGATGGGGTTATCGGAAGAGTTGATGGTCTCTTTTTTCTTCTCATAATGGTTTCTTATCTTTTTTTCCTTTTTAAAGATGCTAAAGGAGATTTAGAGGGTGAGATAGATGAAGATTTAGTAAAAGAGAAGTTTTTATGGGGAAAGACCATAGTACTTTTAGTCATTGGTTTTGCTTTAACCCTTGGAGGTGCTCACTTTGTTATTGAGAGTGCTACTGGTATAGCAAGAAGTCTTAATGTAAGTGAGTGGATTATAGGACTTTTTCTTATCTCTTTTGGGACATCACTTCCAGAACTTGTTGTCTCACTTGTTGCTCTAAAAAAAGGAAATGCAGAGATGAGTATTGGGAATATAATAGGTTCCAATGTAGCAAACTTCTCCATGGTCTTAGGAGGAGCTTCTCTTATAGCACCGTTAAGTGTCGATTTAGATAAAACTGGATTTGACTTTCTAATTATGGCTGCGGCATCTTTTACACTTCTATTTATATTAGCAAATAAGATCTACAACAAAGCAGGAGGAATTTTTCTGCTTACGATTTTAGCTCTTTTTATACAAAACTCTTTTGCATAGAACCTTAGAACTGCTCTAGAGGGCTTCTAAGTTAAAGTTTCTATTTTATATACTTAAGCTCCAAGAGCTTATTGTATACATCTGAAACTATTCCCCCCGCCGCATGACCACCATGACCACCATGTTCAATCATCGCCATCACAACATATTGAGGATTCTTATAAGGGCCATAACTTGTAAACCATGCGTGTGAACGACTATAGTAAGACATCTCATGCTCTAGCTCTCTTTTTTCTATATCCTGCTTGATACCGACAACTTGTGCCGTACCTGTTTTACCTGCTATTACTACTTTTGAGTGGAGATAACCCGTTGCAGTTCCATGTGGACTATTACAAACTTCATACATCGATTTCTGTATGGTTGGAAGCTGTTTGAGTTCTTCTTGATTGAGTACATCTTTGAACTCTGGCTTATACTCTTTATCTCCAATTTTGTAAGCTAGGTGAGGTGTTGGAAGTTTAGATGTTGCCATCAAGGCTGTTTGCTGTGCTATTTGCAAGGGTGTGGTTAAAAAGTCTCCCTGACCGATTGACATATTAGCCGTTTCACCAATGCTCCAGAGCTTATTATATTTTTTTCTTTTCCACTCACGTGAAGGGACCACACCGAGAAACTCATTAGGAAGATCGATACCTGTCTTTTTACTAAACCCATAGCGTTTTAAACCGGCACTCATTTTTGCATTTCCTAAAACTAAACTACCTTTATAGAAATAATCATCACAGCTCTCTCGTATAGCTTTTACAATATTTGTATGTCCATGTCCTTGTTTCTTCCAACATCGAAATACACGTCCTCCCAATGGTAAAGAAGATGTACAGTTAACTGACCATTTCTTATTTAAATCTGTTGAGATATAAAGTAAACCAAGCATTGGTTTAATCGTCGAACCAGGTGGATAGAGACCGTGTACAAGCTTATTAGTAAACGGATGATCAAGACTTGAAGAGAGTTTTCCATACATCTCATACGACATTCCTGAAACAAAAATGTTTAAGTCATAGTTTGGAAAACTCGCAGCGGAGAGAACTGAACCATTTACATCCATAACTATAATAGAGCCAACTTTTCCCTCAAAAAGTTTAGAAATATATTGCTGTAGTTCCATATCTAAACTTAAAGTCAGCCTTCTATTCTCATCAGCACTTTTATAATGCAACTCTTCAACTTCAAGGTTGTTTGCATTCACTTTAATCTCTCTTGTTCCAGGAAGCCCCTGCAGATATGTATTATAGTATCTCTCAAGTCCAGTTTTTCCAGTGTATCCGATAAGTTCAAGGAGGTGGTCCCTATCAATATCTTTTTTGTTTGCACGAGAGACATATCCAATCATATGAGCAGCAATATTTTTATATGGATAGTATCTTTTGGGAGCAGAGGATATAAGAAGATTTTTTCTAAGATTTAAAATTGAATATACTGGCATTATCTCTTCATAAGGGATAAAATGAACAATATCTATAAAATTATGATTATAGTAAGAATCTTTTTTAAGGTAATTCTTTAGAATTTTTTTCTTATCTAATGACGGCAAAAGCTTTACAAGGAAATCAACTTCTTTGTTAAACATATCTATTTTCTTGCTCGAACGCATATGAGGTGCAAGACTTATTTTAAAACCTAGTTTATTTATTGCGAGTGGACGATTATATCGATCTACAATAGTACCTCTAATAGGAGCTATCTGCTCATTTTTTATCGTATTTTGAATTGAGAGTTTTGAATAGTAACTATTTGACTCGATAGCCAAAAAGAAAACTCTTACTATGAGTGCCAACCAGATTGAAGTAAAAACAAATAAAATGAATTTAATTTTCATAATAGACTCACTATAAAAAACTCTATTACTATATAGTAAACTATATAGTAACTGATGCTTGGTACATCAAGTAAAAAGATATTTGAAATTAATATCAGAAATAAAAAATAACCAATGTAAGCGAGTAACACATACGCAATGTTGATACAGGAAGTACAAGAGAAACTCTGTTCAATCTTAGGCATAATAAATTTTATCACAATGTAAAAATAGATTATGGAACTAAAAAGTATGTAGCCGAAATTCACTTCAAATACAACTAAACAGAATGAGGTAAGGAGCACTAATAGTGAATTTTTTTTATCAATTGCTTTAGAGAAGAGTACAAGTAGGACTGCAAAAAAAGGCGGTAAGACAGGGTACATACTACTTAAGCTACTGTAGAGAATAAAAAGCGCCACATATAAAAGTGATGCTACAGATTGATAACTAGAGATACTTCGTTGCATATTGGAAAATGTTTACATTTAATGCAGTCAGCCCAAATCTTATGTTCAGGAAGGGACTCTTTTGGGATTTCAACAAAACCTAGACGTTCAAAAAAAGATTTTTTATAAGTAAGACTTAATACACGCTGCATCCCAAGTTCTCTCGCTTCATCTATTGACTTTTTCACAAGGTTTTCACCTATCTTTTGTCCTCTGAGTTTCTCTTGTACAATAAGAGACCTTATTTCCCCAAGGTACGCAGTATGAATATGTAAAGCACAGAATCCAACTAAAGAACCATCCAGATGCGCTAAAGTATAAGATCTAATGTTTGTCGCTACTTCATCTTCGCTCCTATCTAAAATTACTCCGCTTTCTATTTCTGGTGCGATAAGTTCTCGCATCTTTTTTATGTCTGAAAGAGATGCTTTTGTGTACTCAACTTTCATTATCTATCTCTTCTTGTAAAATATCATAAATTACTTTGTTGATTTTATGTATGCCACGTTTTTTTGAACTCGATACCGTCATAGCATTTGGGAACTCTCGTCTGAGAGCATTTTGCTCTTTTTGATTGAGTTTGTCAATTTTTGTAAATATTTGCAATATGGCTTGGTTTTCTCTCATATTTTGAAATAAAAACTCACTCACAGAGGTGTCAATTTCCAAATGGGGATGCCTACAGTCAATAAGATGAATAAAAAGCTTGATCTGTTCACGTCCAGATATATAATCAGTGAGATTTTTTTCCCAGTCAGACTTAATGGACTTCGCTACTTTTGCATATCCAAATCCAGGGAGGTCGACAAACTTTGCAAAACATTTGTTGCTATTTTCCCTATCAAGCATTGTTATGTCAAAGTAGTTTATAAGTCGTGTTTTGCCTGGTGTTGAAGAAACTTTTGCAAGACCTTTATGGTCAGTCAAAGCGTTTAGTAGTGAACTCTTACCAACATTTGAACGTGCCATAAAAACCACTTCATTTTGTTCATCTGAGGGAGGCGCTTCATTTATATTTGGTGCAGATGTAATGAATTTTGATTCAACTATATCTATCATTGTTTTTCCTCATCTTTTTCTTCGGATATGTCAAAAATCATTATAACCGGTTTTTTCACAATCCCTTTAGCATACGCTTTACCATCAGTTGTCTGGAGTACAACTTCGTCTCCTTGTATCTCTTTTTTTTCATTGAGTTGTTTTAATTGAACATTCTGGAAAAAGTGGTACTCTTTTTTTATTGGAAGATAGATGGCTTTGTTAGCAACACCTGAGTATTTTGCACCTTGTTTCGTCTCTATTACAAAAGAGACATCTCCTATGGCGATAAACTTTGTAGGTTTATTTTGCTTATTTGTATATATGGTTACTTCTGAAGCATTAAGTTCATCGTTATGCTTAATTACATTGACATTTCCTTGAAATATTGAGACACCTTTATTTTCATCGGCACTAAATGTGTCAGAAGTTATTTTAAGCTCTTTGGACAAAAGTCCTGTTTGAACCGCTAGCAGTAATATAAATAAATATTTCATTTCTTACTCTCTTGTAGTTGATAAATTGCTTTTATTTGTGTTGCATTCATTTTTTTTGTAAATTTGTTGTACTTCAGAGAAGTTCCAGTAGCACTACTCTCACCTTTATACACTATAAAGTCATCATCAGTCGAAAGAATTCCTGACATCTTATTGTAACGAGCCATTTCACTATGAAAACTTAGTCCATCCTCTCTCGCATATATTACATTTCCATTTAAAAGCATATTCTCATTTTTATAAATTCCATTGTCGGCTTTCATATTAACAGTAAAACCTTTTGCATTGTCCGTATAGTTAACATTTTTCACAGTGTATCTATCGCTAAACCTTTTTGAACTACTTCCAAATAAGATAGTTTTTAGTCCCTGTCTGTCCAATTCATACATTGTAAAAACTTTCATTTCAAGAAGTGGCACTTCAACAAACTCTTGCTGTTTAATTTTCAAAGGTTGAAAAAAGACATATATCATCATAAGAGCACTGAAAATAAAACCAAAAAATAGGGTAATATTAATAATTTACTCCTTAAATCCAAACAGACAAAAACTCTTCTCTCTGATCGTTTTCATCCACTAAAATATCTATCATCTCCCGTACTGCACCATCTCCGCCATTGTAAGAAAGAGTCGTATCAACTAAAGAACGAATCTCTTTTACACCATTTTTTGGAGTAAAACTTCGTCCAACTTTAGAGAGCATATGATAATCATTTAGATCATCACCTATAGCACCAACCTCGTAAAATTTTAAACCTAAGGAACTTACAAGTTCTTCTAAAACTCTATCTTTATCACGAATTCCTTGGTGTAGATGTTTTACACCAAGTTCATTCGCTCTACGTTTTACAATTTCTGAATTTCTACCTGTTATTATCGCTACTTCGTTACCCATCTTAATCCAGGTGCTTATACCAAGTCCATCTTTAACGTTAAACTTCTTACTCTCTATAGCATCTGCTGAATATATCAATCCACCATCACTCAAACATCCATCAACATCTAAAACAATGAGTTTAATCATAAAACGTCTTTCGTACTTGGAATTCCAACTCTCTCATTATATGCAGTTGCTCGTCTTATTGCAACCGCAACAGATTTGAAAGCAGCCTCAATAATATGATGTCTGTTTTTTCCACGTAACTGTATAATATGCATACTCGTTCTAAGATTAAGTACAAAAGCCCTAAAAAATTCCTCTACAAGTTCTGTATCAAACTGCCCTACTTTTCCAGCTACATCCAACTGAAAAACTAAAAATGGACGATTACTTAAATCCAAATCACACGAGACACAAGTCTCATCCATAACAATATTTGCACTCCCAAAGCGCTCCATATTTTTCACTGGATAGATGGCTTCAGCAAGTAAAGAGCCAAGGACGATTCCAACATCTTCGACACTATGGTGATCATCAATGTGTGTATCACCTTTACAAGTAACTTCTAAATCTATTAAAGAGTGTTTTGAAAAACTCTCTAGCATATGATCTAGAAATCCAACACCCGTATTAATATTACTTTTCCCTGTTCCACATAATTCGAGAGAAACACTTATGTCCGTCTCTTTAGTTGTTCTTGTTTTTGTAATCATATTTATTCCTCTTTTATTATAAATGCTTTTTTAAATACACCACTGTCTTTGTAGTCTCTTGCTTCTTGTTCGCTCTTAAAGCCTCTTAGTAGCACTTTGAAGAGCCTTCCATTATTCGTTTCAACATCTTTAATTATTGTTCTATATCCATCTGTATTATCATACTTCTCTTGGGTTAACAAAGCTCCCTCTATTCTAGAAAAAGATGCAATTTGAAGTGCAAAGTTTTCCATTGTTTGCATCTGAGGAGACTCTTTAAGTTGTTTTTTTGTTGGTATATTTTTTCTACCCTTTACTTCAAAACCTAATACTTCTAGTGTTACAGGTGCTGTACCAGCACCAACCATATCTATTTGGTGTGCAGCCTTATTTGACAAGTCAATAATTCTCGTGGCGACAAATGGTCCTCTGTCATTTATACGAACAACCGTAGTAAGTCCATTTCTCCTATTTGTCACTTTTACTATCGTATTCATAGGTAATGTTTTATGCGCGGCAGTCATATCATACATATTATATGTCTCACCGTTAGAAGTAAGTTTACCGTGAAAATCGGGTCCATACCAAGAAGCATTACCAACAAACTTATCCCCCACACTTACAACAGAAGGATAGTACTTTATCCCTCGGATAACATAAGGTCTCATCGTTGGATGCGAGTATGTTTTTTTATCCATTGAAGAGCTATGGGAATTTTTATCAGCCGAGTAACTTTTAGTCTGAGAAAAGTTATAGTTTCTATAAGTTTTTTTTCCTCTTGTGCTACACGCACTTAAAAACAGAAGTGAAATAATTAATGTTACTATATAAATTTTATTCATAAATCTTCAACCTGTCTCCTATTTTAATAAAAGAGCTATGTAGTTTGTTTTGTAGTTTTATATTTTTTACACTTACCTTGTGAGCTTTAGAAATAGATCCTAGAGAATCCCCTTTTTTTACTATGTAATAGTGTTTTGAGTTTAGCTTTGATTTTGAGCTCCTTTTACTAATAGGTATTATAAGTTTTTGCTTTAATCTAAGATTGTTACTCTTAAGGTTATTAAAATCTTTAATAACTTTGTAAGAGACTCCGTACCTTTGTCCAAGATAAGAGAGGTTATCACCTCTTGAAACTACATGAACTTTGTATATGTTTCGTATAGGTTCTTCATAATATTTTTGTTTAAATTCTGAGAGTTTAAGATAAGGAATGTAAACATCATAACCTTTGGAATATGGAGGTACAAAATCATATTTAAGATGTCTGTTTAGTTTTTTTAGATCCTTAAAAGGCATATCTAGAATTTTTGCAACTCTACTGAGTGATTCACCACTCGAAAGAGTTACCGTCGAAATTGAGTATGCATTAGCTCGGTTCAAAAGGTACTCATACTCACTCGAAAGAAGATACTGCTCATCTCCACCAATAAGAGCCAAAGCAACTATTTTTCTGATATAGAATCTACTCTCTCGAGGAATATATTTCTTTTTAGGGTCAAGCAATATCGCTAAATCATCACTTCCAGCTTTTTTAATTGCTTGATTCAAACGTCCACCGCCACAGTTATACGCAATTGCTGCTAAGTACCACTTACCAAAACGTTTGTGTAAAGCAGAAAGATATTTTGCTGCTGCTTCTGTTGACTTAATCAAGTCTCGCCTCTCATCAACATACTCGTCAATTTTTAAATTGTAAAACCTTCCAGTAGCTGGCATAAACTGCCACAGCCCTGCTGCCCTTTTTTTAGAGTATGCATGAGTT
>SWCD01012415.1_pt1 | contig 74589 bp, 55 predicted proteins | sample 4693011 | NCBI WGS metagenome assembly SWCD01 (sample SAMN10267278, study PRJNA491770) | bioreactor metagenome | isolation source: DHS bioreactor inoculated with marine | place: Japan: Omine Ridge, Nankai Trough
ACTACGGCGGATGCCATGGCAAGTAATGGTGTGGTCCATATTATAGATAAAGTATTGTTGCCACAGGAAGCCTTGGATGCTTTGGGTCACTAAGAAATAAAAGTTTGGTTTTTTTGGTTGTTAGGTTATCAAGGCCTCATTGAAATTTATTCAACGGGGTCTTGATTTTTTAGGCGCGTAGTACATTAGGGAAACAACAGCACTTATTTTTGGGTTCACTTTGTAAAACTTAAATAACGGACTGGACATTAGACAGATGTACGGCATCCGTGCTCAAAGTTTGCTGAAAGGATTGGGGCGATCGGCATTGGTTAATTTAGATGGCTAAGTTGATTTTGTTCCAATTCCCGTCTAAATATTCCTTTCTTTCCTCCAATGCCCAAACTCTTCCCTGATTTTGTCATCCGTAAGAGGATAAAGGCCAATAATCGATCTTCCTTGTTGTACCTTTTCCATAACAAATTCTTCAAACAATGTCATTTGTAGACATTCATCCGCCACCTCGTCCGCGATCTTGGCAGGAATGACCATTACGCCGTCGTCGTCGCCCACTAGGATATCACCTGGAAAAACGGCAACATCCCCACACCCTATCGGCTCGTTGATGGCAATGGCCTGGTGCAATGTTAGGTTGGTGGGGGCCGAAGGCCTATGGTGATAGGAAGAAAAATCAAGAGCTGCTATCTCGGCCGAATCCCTAAACCCCCCATCCGTTACGATACCTGCCGCACCGCGCACCATCAATCTCGTTATGAGTATGGAACCGGCAGATGCAGCGCGGGCGTTCTTCCTGCTGTCTATGACCATTATTGAGCCTGCAGGGCATTTTTCCACCGCCACCCGTTGTAAATGTTTAGGGTCCTTAAACACATCTATCGGGTTTAGGTCCTCCCTGGCCGGAATATATCGCAAGGTAAAGGCTTCCCCGACCATGGTGGGCCGTCCTTTTTTAAGCGGGACGACTCCCTGAATAAATTGATTTTTCAACCCTCTTTTAAACAGGCAGGTGGCTAGGGTGGCGGTACTTACTTTTTTAAGCTTTTCTTTGATTGTTATTGATGTTTTGGTCATAGTGCGATTTTTGAATTTTTATTCGGTTTTATCCCAGGTTTCCCTTAGATAGGTTAAATCTTTTTTCATTTTCCCAAAAAGCTCATTTTTGTCGATCGTTAAATGTGTAGCCCCATGTTCCGCACCTCCAAGATCGTACTCAAAGTGTAGGGAAACGGGGACATTTATTTTGAATTTCTTCAACAAGGAAAAATATCGCTTAAAATCTACCATGCCCTCGCCCAGTGGGGTATTCACAGGTTGCCACTTGCCATTGACCAATCCCCATTTAAAATCCTTGATTACTATAGATTTAATGTAAGGCTTTATCTGTCGCAAGCCAAGTTCCCAGCAACTTCCCCCTTCAACGACCGCATGTCTAATATCGTATTGACACCCCATATGTTCGTTATTGGTTGCGGAAAGAATAGGCGGCAAATCCCATATGGGGGCTCCAACATGATTGCCGGCATGGTTTTGATAGCAACCAATTAATCCCAATTCCTTATTTAATAACTCCATGATTTTTGCCTGCTGTCCGTAAATAGCCTGACTTTCTGCAATCGTTCTATCCTCTGGATAGGTTAACCAGCCTGTACGGTAATGTGTAAGACCCAACGAGCTTGCCGTTTCCAAAACCGTTTTTTGTTCCACGTCGTTCACATCCCAAACATTTGTTGTCATCATCCCAGGTTTCATCCCATATTTCTTCATTGCGGCTACTGCCTTTGGCAAATCATCCACCACTCTTTCTGGTAGAACATGTCCTTTTGGTCTTACGGTAAGATCTACTCCATCAAAACCCATTTCGGCAGCTGCCTCGGACATATCGTTGTAATTTAGGAACTGTAGGTGCTTGGAAAACACATTAACCATCAATTCCTCGTTTTTTCGGATACCGGGTTTACCGATGATATTACCAAGGCCTAATAATGGCGTTGCCATAAGGCCTACTGTCGTCAGACCTACAAAATCCCGTCTGGAAAAATCCGTGTGTTTCTTTTTCATCGGTAACAATCATTAGTTGAAAGTATGCAGTTTAGTACAAGGTTTTTAGTTTCTATAAATATTCCCTTGATAAGAGTTTTGGGTTATTAATACAAGTTCACTGAATAAACGAGTAACTTAAGAACCAATAATTCCCGTACGGTCGGGTCAATTTCATTGGAGCAGTTTAGTTTTTTATAAAAGCAAAGGTGTTAACGGTCTTGTTTTTAATGTTAAAAATTTGTCGATTAAACAAATATACATATATTTGGAAAACCAAACTGGATAACCAATCTGGTAAACCAATTTAAATTTTTGTATGGGAAATTATAACTACATAGTCGTTCTGGTGGGAGTGTGTGGCACCGGAAAGAGCGCCGTAGGCCGAAAGGTAGCGCAAAGATTGGAAGTTCCTTTCTTTGATGCGGATAAGTTGCCTATCTCCAATTCTCTGCCCAAGGGAAAACTGCCGATTGAGGTAGATTTTGAGAATTGGTTGACTTCCGTTGAAGATTTGATCAGGATCCAAGCAACCCAGAAGGGCTGTGTGATTTCCTGTTCGGTTTTAAAGAAGGAGCACCGAAGAAGGTTGTCTGCCAATATAGATCACGAACTGGATTGGGTTTTTATGAACGCCTCTTACGACAATGTCGCCCAGCGCGTCGAACAGCTAGAGGGTTATGGTAGGCCGGCCTCCTTACTTAAATCGGACTTTGAGACGCTCGAGGCCCCGAAACGGGCCTTGACCATCGATATGACCTATTCTGAAGGGGAAATAGTCGATATCATCCTAAAATATCTGGCCCGGAAGTACGGATGACATATAGGTTTGCGTCTCTATTTATACGAGATAGGCAGTGCAGAATTTGTTTTTAATAAAATTGGGCTGGATATTGTCAAATAAACGGGTTGATCAATTTTATAAAAGTAGTGGGAATCCACCACCTGGACCCCTCGACGAATAAAGCGTATAGGATTTCAGTCATTTCAGGAAACGCATTCAATGAAAGCATAGCGATAATGGTTGCCCGGTTGTAGGGCGAAAAAAATAAACGCACTCAAACAACGAATTAAAAAACTCGGGGAGAACATTGTAGTGGAAAATCCTCCCCTAAAGCTTATTTACTAGAAATTATGGCTAAAAAAGTGATAACATTTGGGGAAGTAATGATGCGATTGTCCCCACCGGGCTATGAGAAATTTTCCCAGGCCTCTTCCTTCGAGCTTGTTTATGGGGGCGGCGAGGCGAACGTTGCCATTTCTTGCGCCTATTTAGGCATGAAAGCCGCCCATGTAACCCGTTTTCCCGATAATACCCTTGGAAAGGCGGCCACACAATTTTTACGCAAGCACTGGCTAAGCACCGAACATGTTATTTATGGGGATGAAATGATGGGCATTTACTTTCTTGAAAAGGGTGCCGTGCATAGGCCCAGTGAGGTGATTTACGTAAGGGAAGGGTCTTCTTTTTCCTTGATCGAGCCTTCCATGGTGAATTGGGAGGATGTCCTCAAAGATGCCGATTGGTTCCATTGGACAGGGATTACCCCCGCCATTTCGGAAGGGGCCGCCATGTGCTGCCTGGATGCCATTAAAACAGCGAACAAATTGGGGATTACCGTTTCGGGGGACATTAATTCGCGCAACAACATGTGGAGGTATGGAAAAACTATGCAGGAAGTTATGCCAGAATTGGTGCAAAATTGTGACATCGTTCTTTCCAGCAGCCGTGATATCCATGAAATGTTCGGGATCGGCCAACCGGGGGTGAAGTTTCGGATTTCGGCCAAAGGGCTTATGGACACTTTTCCAAGAATTAAGAAAGTGGTGGGAAAAACCCGAACATCCATAAGCGCTTCCCACAACCAAATACTGGGTAAAATGTGGAACGGACAAGAGTATATTAAAACCAAAAAGTTGAACATTACCCATGTCATAGATCGAGTTGGTACCGGTGATGCCTTTGCCGCCGGCCTTATTTATGGACTATTGCATTATGTTGATGATATGCAAGCCTTGAATTTTGCATCAGCTGCTTGTGCACTAAAACATACGGTACCGGGGGACGTAAATACCGTGTCCTTGGAAAACGTTCAAAGTTTAATGGAAGGGAATACTTCCGGCGCAATAAGAAGGTAGATTTTTAATGAATATTATACCGGAGGTTGCATTTCAAAACCAACCTAACAATTAGCCGAGAAAACGGGAACCAAAACTATTAAATAATCCCTCCCATCCGTTTTGATCATTGGCCTTGCGTTCATTGTAAACAATTGCCTTGACCATGCTACAAAGTCAACTTATGAAGATTTATAAGTCGCACAGTATCCAAGCGTTGTAATTCCCTTTACCGTGGAACGGAAAATTATTTTGGTTGTGCCATGTTGAATGGGTCGCCTTTGAGAAAGCATGTAATCGCTAGGGGTTATTTTTACGCGTTATCCAGAATCAAGCAAGAATTTTAACGATCGAATTAATGTTAAATATTTGTCAATTAAACAATTATACATATATTTGGCAAACCAGATTGGAAAACCAATGTGGTAAACCAATTTTACTCTAAATGAAAAGGTATATATTTTTTGTTATCTGTCTCCTGGTTTGCGCAGCTCAATCGTGCTCCCCATCAAAATCCAAAGGTAATCTTGTCCGTACCATGGACGATTTTAATAATGCAGTGAAGGACTCCAAGCCGGGCGATGTTATTACTCTGGCCAATGGGATATGGAAAGATGCCGAATTATTGTTCGAAGGTAACGGTACCGACGAAAAGCCGATCACCTTGACCGTAGAGGAAAAGGGAAAAGTTTTTCTGGAAGGAGCATCCAACCTACGAATTGCAGGGAGCCATTTGGTAGTAGAGGGCCTGGTTTTTAGAAATGGATTTACCCCGACCGGTTCCGTGATATCCTTTAAGAAGGATGATGAACATCTGGCCAATAATTGTAGGTTGACAGAGTGTGTCATCGATAATTACAGTAATCCGGATCGGTTTGAACAGGATTATTGGGTGGCCCTTTATGGTAAGAACAACCGAGTAGACCACAATCACCTGGAAGGAAAAAGGAATTTGGGTGTAACCATGGCGGTACGCCTCACCACCAAGGAGAGTCAAGAGAACAACCATCAAATAGATCACAATTATTTTGGACCCAGGCCGACGTTCGGATCCAATGGGGGCGAAACCTTGAGAATAGGAACCAGTCATTTTTCCATGACCAACTCCAAGACCTTGGTTAGCTCCAACTATTTTGACAGGTGCGATGGGGAGCACGAAATCATCTCCAACAAGTCTTGCCAGAATATCTATAATTACAATACTTTTTTTGAGTGCGCCGGTACCCTGACCATGCGCCATGGAAATGAAACCTTGGTAGATGGCAATGTTTTTATTGGCAATGGCAAACCAAGAACCGGGGGCATCCGAATTATTAATGAGAAGCAAACCGTCGTAAATAATTATGCTTATGGCCTTACGGGGTACCGGTTTAGGGGGGCATTGGTCATAATGAACGGGGTTCCCAACTCTCCCATAAACCGCTACTTTCAAGTGGACAGTGCAGTGGTTAGGAACAATACCTTTGTAGATTGCGATTTCATCCAACTTGATGCGGGCAGTGATTCTGAACGCAGCGCAGTCCCTATCAACTCCCTGATGGAGGACAATATTTTTTACAATATCAAGAAGGACAGCATCTTTACGATCTATGACGATATTAGCGGTATTACCTTTAAGGACAATCTTATAAGTCCCAATATAGTGACCGGGATATCCACAGGTTTCAAAAAAACGGATATGAAGCTTGTCAAAAACGCAATGGGTCTGCCCATTCCAGAAAGTCCTGAGATAAAGAGACCGGTGACCATCGACCCCAATGTTGCGACCAAGGAAAATACGGGGGTAAGCTGGTACAGCAAAAAGGACAAGGACGTAAAACTGGGTTCGGGAAAAATGGTAAAGGTGGCCGCAGGGATGAACACGCTTTACGATGCAGCCAAGAATTCTTCCCCCGGGGATATTTTGGAACTTGCTTCGGGTGAGACTTATGAAATGACCAAGTCCATCGCCATAGACCATCCTTTGACTTTTAAATCTGACGGGAAAGGGAAATCAATATTATTGTTCGCCAAAAATTCATTGTTCGATATACAAAACGGTGGGAGTCTCGCCCTTGAAGGATTGAAGTTTGATGGTAAGTCCGCCCCGGACTATTCGGGCAACTCCGTTATAAGGACCAGTAAATATTCCATGAACAGAAATTATAAGCTTTTTATTGATAACTGTGATTTTGTCGATTTGGATATGAACCATTCTTTCGACGTGTTTCAGGTGGCCAAAAGTACCTTTGCGGATACCATCAGCATTAAAAACTCCTATTTCAAGAATATTACCGGCCATGTGCTGGAACTGAACAAGGAAACCGACGACATCGGAATTTACAATGCGGAGTATGTGATACTAAAGAACAACGTATTTTCCGATATTGGTGGAAGTGTGCTCAATCTCTACAGAGGCGGTACCGACGAGAGCACCTACGGTCCGTTTCTGGAAGTAGACCACTGCGTCTTTGATAACGTTGGCCAAGGCAGCAGGAACAAGGACGGTTCCGCAATTTCCCTTTACGGGGTGCAGGTTATCGATATAAAGAACAGCATTTTCAGCCAAAGCAAGGGGGTCAACGTCCATTTGGTGGTCGGGGGTCCGGTGGTACATATTGAAAACAACGATTTCTATAAGTCCGATGGCCTTAAGGTGACCGGGGATGAAAAATACCATACTAAGAACCTTTGGCATATGAGCCCGGATTTTTCAAAGGATTCATTCTCTTTGGGTGCAGACTCGCCCCTTAAAGGCAAAGGCACCGACGGACAGGATTTAGGAACCCTATCAACCAAATTATAATGGCAAAGAAGAGCCATATTTATCTTAGAATTTTTGCCTTACCGATTTTGCTATATGGCTTGTTCGGGATGTATTCTAGCTATGGGCAGGAACATCCCAGTTTGATCATGACCAAAGAAGGGGTATCCCAGATAAGGTCCCAATTGGGCAAGGTGCCTCTTTTTGACAGCAGCCTGGCAAAGGAAAAGGCCGAGGTAGATTCGGAAATCTCAACGGGTATCCATGTGCCGATCCCGAAGGATTATTCTGGGGGATATACGCACGAGCGCCACAAAAGGAACTTCCTGATGATGCAAAAGGCCGGCGAGCTCTTCCAAATTCTTCAGGATGAAAAATACGCAATTTACATCCGGGATATGTTGATGGAGTATGCAGCCATATATCCCAAGCTGCCATTACACCCCCAAACAAGGTCATATGCCCGGGGAAAGCTCTTTTGGCAATGTCTTAACGATGCCAATTGGTTGGTATATGTGAGCCAGGCCTATGATGAAATTTACGAATGGTTGCCAAAAAAAGATAGGAACCTTTTGGAAAAGAACCTCTTTAGGCCCATGGCCGATTTTTTATCCGTTGAAAACCCGCAGTTTTTTAACCGCATCCACAATCACAGTACTTGGGGCAACGCGGCAGTTGGGATGATCGGATTGGTCATGAACGATAGGGAATTGGTCCAAAGGGCATTGTATGGACTAAAGGATGATGGACTCAAGGCAGGAGCAAAGGACAATGATGGTGGCCTAATTAAAGTAGAGGGGCAAAAAGCCGGCTTTTTGGCCAATTTGGACGAACCTTTTTCACCGGATGGATACTATACCGAAGGTCCTTACTACCAGCGGTATGCCATGTATCCCTTTTTGATTTTTGCGGAAGGGCTCCATAACCTAAGACCCGAACTGAGGATTTTTGCGCATAAGGATAGCGTACTTCTAAAATCGGTCAATACCTTGTTGAATTTGACGGATGCCGACGGTGAATTTTTTCCATTGAACGATGCTCAAAAGGGAATGTCGTATTATTCCCGGGAATTGGTCACAGCGGTTGATATTGCGTACCATTTTGGGGGTAACGATCCGCAACTTCTAACTATTGCCAAGGATCAGGGCCGTGTGCTTTTGGACGATTCCGGTCTTTCCGTGGCACAAGGAATTCGGGACGGGAAAGCGAAGCCTTTCGTGAAAAAATCGATCAATTTTACCGATGGACAAGACGGAAAACAAGGTGGTGTAGGCATACTGAGATATGGCAATGATGATCTAACGCTCGTGTTTAAATACACCGCACAAGGGTTGAGCCATGGCCATTATGACAAACTCTCCTTTTCACTTTACAGCAAGGGCGATGAGGTAATTCAGGATTATGGTCTGGCGCGCTTTGTAAACATTGAACAAAAAGGCGGGGGAAATTATTTAAAGGAAAATGATACCTGGGCCAAACAGACGATTGCCCATAATACCATATCCCAAAACGAAGAAACACAATTCGGGCACGATTATGAAACCGCCATTAAACATCATTCCGACTTGTACTTTTTTGATTCGTCCAACCCGGATGTTCAGGTAGTAAGCGCCAAGGAAGACAATGCATATCCAGGAACCCAGCTACATAGAACCATGGCACTGATAAAGGATAAAAATCTTGAGAATCCTTTTGTGCTCGATATAATGAAAGTGACCTCCAGCAAAAAGAACCGATACGATTTGCCCTTTTATTTTATGGGGCAGGTTATGGAGACCAACTTCAAATATTCAACTCCAGCTACCTTACAACCCTTGGGATCGGCCAATGGTTATCAACATTTGTGGCTAGAGGGCATAGGGAGTCCATCAAGGGACAACACCAAATTTTCCTCGTTAGACCACGGGCATTTTTACACGTTGACCTCCGCAACGAACGCCCAGGATGAACTTTTGTTTACCAGATTGGGGGCCAACGATCCCGAGTTTAATCTGCGACGGGATGCCGCGCTAATGATACGAAGAAATGACACCCAAAATACGGTATTTGCTTCCATCATAGAGCCACACGGAAGCTACAGCGCTGTCTCTGAATTTGCGGTAAATGCCTCCAGCAATATTAAAAATTTGGCGGTTGTTTATGATGGAGGGGATTATACCGCTGTGGCCATTGAGGATATGGAAGGAAAGGAGATTTTGTTTATCGTAACCGGTGAGGATGCGGCGGCTAAAAGTGGGCACCAGCTAAAGGTGGGGGAGAAGGTGTATAAATGGACGGGTCCCTATCATCTTTTTAGGCAATAGAAGAGAGAGCATAGAACATTTATGTATACTATTAATTTGAAATTACGATTATGAAAACATTTGGCGCAAGTAAGGAATTTTTAATTGGGGACGAAATTGAATGGGAAGTTGTTGGCGAAGGCGTACAACGTCAGATCATGGGTTATGACGACAAGATTATGCTGGTCAATGTAAAATTTGACAAAGGAGGGGTCGGACCCATGCACGAACATTACCATTCCCAAGTAACCTATGTCGTTAGTGGCCAGTTTAAGATGACCATTGGGGAGAAAACAAAAATATTGAAAGGGGGCGACTCTTTTTATATCCCTCCACATGTAATGCACGGTACTACTTGTTTGGAAGCAGGGGTGCTAATCGATGTATTTAGTCCTATAAGAGAGGACTTTATGGAATAAACGGGAAATACCAAAGAGCTAAATCATAAAGTTTTAAATTAATTTGGTTTTAACAAAGTAATAACATATATTTGGTCAACCAGTTTGGAAAACCAATTTGGTTAACCAATAAAAAAATATTAACCCAACAAATTTAATATGAACCACAGGGATCGAAATTTAAACAAACCATAAAAAAAAGGATAGGTACACGCCTATCCTTTTAGAAAAACTACTTCTTGTGAGAGGGAAGTAATCATTAAAACATGTGTCTACTTTACTAGCAACATGCATTCTGCAAAGTTACTAAAATTCTTTGACTCTTAGAATGGATTTCCAGTTGTAGTAAGGTATAGAAAGAAAAATGGGAATTGAGCCTATTTACAAACTATAATTACTAACATAACACTTAAAACAGATGAATTTAAAGACAAAACTAACTTTAGCATTGGTGTTACTGCTAAATATCACCCTGTTTGCGCAGGACGGTTATATGTTGACGGGGACGATAACGTCCGCGACGGACAACCTGCCCATACCAGGGGTTAACGTATTAATCGCAAACTCTACCCATGGTACGGTAACCGATTTTGATGGAAAATACCAGATCGAGGTTAAAAAAGGAGAAGTTCTTCAATTTTCCTATTTGGGCTTCGTGACCCAGAATGTAACCATAAGCAATCAAAAGACCCTGGATGTCTCCTTGCAGGAGGATACGGAGAAACTGGACGAAGTGGTAGTCATTGGATATGGTACACAAAAGAAAAGCCATACCACGGGATCTATTTCCAAAGTGGTAAATAAGGATTTGGATCAAATAGCGGTAGCTAGGGTAGATGATGCCTTAATTGGACAAGTATCCGGAGTTAACATTCAAGCCACGGAAGGCGAGGCAGGTTCTGCACCAACCATTAGTATTAGGGGTGTAGGTTCAATGGCCGGCGATTCCAGTCCTTTGGTCGTCGTTGATGGGGTTATTGTTGATTCCGACTTTTTAGGTTCCCTAAACATGAATAACATTGAATCTTTTGAGATTTTAAAGGATGCCGCATCCTCCGCAATTTACGGATCAAAAGGGGCAAATGGGGTAATCATGATTACCAGTAAAGGGGCCAAGGAAGGCAAAACAAAATTTAATTACAATACCTATACCGGACATAAAGAAGCGAGATGGAGTGATGCCTATACATTTTCACTTGCCAATACAGCGGCTGCCGAATTGGCTGCTACAGGCACTAATTCCGATAGAACATTAAGCAAATTACGTATTGGTATTGACCGTTCTTGGCAGGAGGTTATTTTTGATGGCGGGAACATTACAAACCATTCTTTTAGTGCCAGGGGTGGAAGTGAAAACACAAAATTTAGTACAGGAATAGACTATTTGCATGATGAGGGTGTCCTGTTGACGGATGATTTTAAAAAGTATGGTATAAATCTTAAGGTTGATAGTAAGGTAGGGGATAAATTTTCTTTTGGGGCTAACCTAAATCCCTCTTATACAAAGAGAAGGCGCTTTGATGGGTCGGTCCACGATATTTTAAGACAAACCGTCTGGTTGCCGGAATATCTTGATGAAACCACTATAAATCAAATAAACAGGTATAAATATCCTGATGCCCAAATAGGGGATTACGCAACCCAATATATGTTTGATGGATATGATGTGGATACAGGACAATATGTACCTTCAGGAGGGACAAATATTAGTAATACATCCAATACCAATCCTGCGGCAAAAGTTTTAGAGCGCGATCGGGAAGATTTGAAGTTCAAACTATACGGAAACGTATATGGGCAGTATAATATTATGGATGGGTTAAGCTTTAAAACATCCCTTTCCGGATCATATCAAGACACTAGAAGAACAAGGTGGCAAGGAACAAAAGCCAGTAGAAACGGGGCTTCGGCTGCTCAAATGGATGAGATTACCCAAAGGGAAATATATATGATTTGGGATAACTTCCTATCCTACGACAAATCGTTTGGCAAAAATGATATAAGCGCTGTAATTGGTGTGTCCGGTGAAGAAAGAAATTCATTTTATTCAAGTATTACGGGGACCGGATATACATCTGATGCCGTACAGGAAATTACCAATGCCACTACTATATCCGATGCGGATGGCTTTGAATGGGAAAAAACCGGATTGTCCTTTGTGTCTAGGGTGAATTATGCCTATGATAATAAATATTTGGCATCCATTAGCTTAAGAAGGGATGGCAGCTCCATTTTTGGCAAAGATTTTAAATATGGGAATTTCCCGGCCGCTTCCATAGGCTGGAATATTTCCAATGAAGACTTCTTAAAGAATAGCGATGTAGTAAGTCTATTAAAGATTAGGGGTAGTTATGGTGTTACGGGTAACGATAGGCTAAATACCGGAAGCGTGGATCCAGACGCAACCAGTAGTACAAGCAGCTTAAGTACTGGGAACATTTTGGTAGATTATTACCCTTCGTTGGCCTTATTGGGCGCCACCACGGCAGTAGTTGATGGAAATATTGCCGCAGGCTTTAATCCGTCCAACATTGCAAATGCAGAATTAAAATGGGAGCGTTCAGAGGAAATCAACCCTGGTATTGATTTTGGGTTTTTCCATAATATTGTTTCGGGTTCCGTGGATTACTACAAACGTACCAGTGACCAATTGCTTTTAAACAATCCTATTTCTGTAACCACCGGATTTGATGCCGCTTTGGTCAATTTGGGTAAGGTTAAAAACGAAGGTGTAGAGGTAGAACTTCGCACAAGAAATATCTCCAACGAGAAATTTAAATGGTCCACAACAATCATTGCTTCCACCAACAAAAACACTTTGGTCGATTTTGCTGATTCTAACGGTCAAATTGGAAGTGTCGATGAAAAAAGGGCTGCCGAATGGATTAATTTGGAAGGGATGCCAATTTCAACATTTTATGGATGGGTTGTCGATAGGGAGATTCCACTGGAGTACATAAATGATCCATATCACCCGGTTGGAGGACAAGCACAGGATGTCTACGTTAAGGATTTAAATGGCGATGGCATTATTGACGATGAAGATAAGGCCCCTTTAGGAGATCCGTACCCAAATTTGGTATGGAGTTTTACAAACCAGTTCAATTTGGGGGACTTCGATCTTAGCTTTATGTTCCAAGGATCACATGGTTCCGAAGTAAGAAATATGGCGGACCAATATATGTTTAATCAATTCAACAGTTCCCAGGATTTTAATCCGCTAACTACTCCAGATCAACAGTTTATAAAGGAAAAGATTTTTACCAATTCTATAATTCAGGATGCCTCGTACATAACCCTACGAAATATAAATATTGGTTATAGTCTGCCTCGCGATGTAATATCCAAATACGGGATTGATACATTGAGATTATATGCGGCCGGGCAAAACTTAGTCTATTGGACAGCTAGTGATTATACGGGTTGGAACCCTGAAGCAATAGACAAAACAAGTCCGACCACCTATGGATACCAAAGAGGGGGGTCCCCTATAGCCAGAACGATATCCATTGGCCTAAATCTTAATTTTTAATCAAAATGGTTTATAAAACAAAAACATATATTATGAAACATATAAAAATATTATTAATGGTTTTACTGGGGGTCGTAGCTGTATCCTGTCAGAAGGATTTTTTGGAGCCAGTACCCACATCCGGTATTACATCTGCAAACTATTATACAACGGCCGACGAAGTAGAAACAGCCGTGATAAATATGTACGATGGTATCCAGGGCGTTAATTCAACGGATACAGATGATAACCATGGTGTTCAGTACGAATTTTATCTAACAGAAATGCGTAGTGACAATACCAGGACCAAGAGTCAGGAAGGTGAGGCGGCACAGTTTGAATCTTATAATGTTGCAGCGACGAATGGGATTGTCTCAAATTATTACGCAAGTTTCTACAACGTAATATTCAGGGCCAATATAGTATTGGATAATTTAGGGGTTGTTAAGGACCCAAAGACTTCGGCTAAGTTTGAAGCGGAAGCAAAGTTTGTTAGGGCTTATGCCTATTTTAATTTGGTGCGCTTATTTGGGGATATTCCTTTAGTGGACAGGGTTATTGCCCCTTCGGAAACCGATATTCAATTTACAAGGGTTCCAACAGCATCCATATATGAGCTTATTGAAAGTGATCTGACCACGGCAGTTGCCGGATTGGATAACACCTATAAAACAAGAGCCTCAAAGGCGGCTGCACAGGCCTTGTTGGCAAAAGTGTATTTAACGGAAGGCAATTATTTGCCCGCCCAAAATTTATGTGAGGATATCATAAAGACAGGAGCATTTGGTTTGGTCGATAATTTTAATGACGTTTTTTATTCCGAACTAAATAAGGAAATTATTTTTGCCATCGGATATGTTGCTTCTCCAAGCAGTGACAGCCAAAATTTCTCCTCAGAATGGATGAATGGGGTAGGTAGGAGTTCTGGTGTAAATTATGTAACCAACGATGCCGTATTGGCACTTAACGATTTTGGGGGAGACAGGACACAATATTCTTATCGAATTGATCCATTTCAAACTACACAAAACCAAGTTGCCAAATATTTCCCAAATGGGGATAGTGGCGGTGCCAATGGAAAAACGTTTGCCTCCGATCCTACTACTGCAGGAAACGATTGGATAGTGTTGCGTTATGCCGATGTGTTGTTAATGCATGTTGAGGCCATAATGGCTGGAGCAAACGAAACCAGTAATGGGGCGGCATTGGCATCTTTTCAAAGAGTTAGGAACAGGGCTGGTTTAACGACACCTGTAAACAGTGTTACGAAAGATGAATTGCTTTTGGAGAGACGGGTAGAATTGGCTTTTGAAAATCATCGTTTATTTGACCTAATACGCTTTGGAAAAGCAGAATCCATATTGTCAGCATTCTCCGCTGCCCATGGATACAATTATACATCATCAGATCTGCTGCTGCCTATTCCACAAAATGAAATTAATATCAGCCATGGGTTAATGAAACAAAACCCAGGTTATTAAGAAATTAATTTTTAGATAATTTATAAAACAAAAAACATGAAAAATATTTTTAAAATATCGAATTCATTCCACCGTATGAGTGTATGGATGGCTTCAATTTCAATGGCTTTAGTGTTATTGGTATCATGTGATCCTTCACTTAGCCGTTATGAATATGATTTGCCGGATACAAATTCAAAAGCGGATCAAACGCCACCACAAGCAAGTTTTTCTGCTTCTGTAACAGACGATTATTTAACGTATACATTTGCGAATGCATCCACAAGTGCCACGGATTATGTTTGGGATTTTGGGGACGGCAATAGCTCAACGGATTTTGATGGTATCAATACCTATCCAGGGGAAGGCACGTATACCGTAACCTTAACAGCATCTGATAAACACAACGTAAAAAGTACTTTTTCGCAGGAAATTGAGGTTGTTGAGCCAGAAGTGCCACAAGCAATTGTTCCCAATATTTTAAATCCAAGTTTTGATGAGCCGGGTGATGATGGGAAGTATACATCTCCTTGGGTCGATAACAATTTAGGCAAAACAATACAAATATCTTCAAGTTCAAGTTTTGTTGGTGGAAAATCGGCAAAATTTCCAAATGCGAATACAGATCCTAGGGTAGGGTATCAATCAGGAATCGCTGTAACACCAAACACAGACTACGTTATTACATACAACTATTCAATAGAAACTGGAGATCCCTCATCGATTACGGTTGCTATCTTGGGAGGTATCGTTACCGATCTCTCTGAAGTAGCCGATGCAACTATTAAATCCTATACAGGGAATACCCAGGCCGGAAAAACACCTTTCGAAACGGTTTCGATCTCCTTCAATTCGGGAGCTAACACCAGTATTTCCATACTTATTACAAATACAGGTACTGCGACTGGCTATGTTGAGGAATTTTCCGCAGCGGTGAAAGAATAAATCGTGTATAAAAAGTAATTGTAGAATAAGGTTTGTTTCCATCAAACTTGCAGAACAATAATTAAAAAAGGTACATGATCAAAATGTTTAGGAATAATTTACTTTGGGCGTTTTCGTTGGCCCTTACCGCAACCTGTAATGTCAGTTGCCAGGAAAAAAATTCCTTGGGCGATGATATAGTGGATGTAGCCGAAATCATGCCCGGGGACAAAGGCCAAGAGGCAGCGGTTGAGGAAAGAAAGTACAAGCTTCCGGATATAGACTTGAGCCATTGGAAGGTAACGCTGCCCATTGGGGAACCCGATGAAGTGGCCCCGCCGGAGATCTTAAATTATGCCACGGACAAGGTATTGGAAAATTATATGTACAATGATTCCACTGATGGTTCCCTGGTCTTTTATGCCTTCCCGAGTTCCACCACCACGAACACCAAGTATTCCAGGTGTGAGCTAAGGGAGCAAATGGTACCGGGGGACAATAATGTCAATTGGACTTTCCCCCAAGGTGGTACCATGAAGGGAACCCTGGCCATGGAAGACGTTACCAAAGATCCTGATGGAAAGTACCATAAGGTCATTATAATGCAGATCCATGGAAGGTTGACGAACGCCCAAAAAGAGCTGATCGGAGCCAAGGACAACAACGCCCCACCCATGTTAAAAATCTATTGGGACAAGGGTTATGTACGGGTAAAGACCAAGGTGCTGAAGAACATGGGTGCATCCGATACCGATATTTTGCAAACGGATGCCTGGGGAGATGATGACGGATACACCTTTCCGGATTATGTAGGCTTTAAAAAATTCACTTTGGAAGTAAAGGTGACCGATGGTAAATTGACAGTGGTAATGAACAACAAGGACTATAAGACCTATGATGGTGTTAGTATAAAACGATGGAGGATATTTGACAACTATTTTAAGGCTGGAAATTATTTACAGAGCAAGGAGAAGGACTCCTATGCCAAAGTAAAGTATTATAGCCTGGTAGTATCACATTAGGGACCGTTAGTGGCTCCCGGAAAAATTAAAGTTAGTTAGAGTATGTTGTTTTGTGGAAATTTACTGGCCTATTTAAGGCCAGTAGACTTCCTAAGAGTCATAAGTTTTGGAATCGCTTATGTCTTAAATGGGAGAATACTATAATTAATAAGTTTTTTTACTTATTTTAACCAACCAATCTGGTTTACCAATTTTAGGTGAATTTATACCATTTTCTATGAGACTAGAGATACTGACAAAGAATGACAATTGGACGGTCCAAAACAAAATTATTTCCGATATCAGGGATCTGATCAATTACAAAAATCTGGAACCCGGGGAAAAGTTGCCCTCCGAACGCAAGCTTTCCGAAAAATTTGGGGTGAGCCGTAGCAATGTTAGGGAGGCCATTCAAAAATTGGAGTTCTACGGACTATTGAAATCAATTCCCCAGAGTGGCACCTTTGTGGCCAATATTGGGGTAATTGCAATGAACGGAATGATCGAGGATATTCTGAGGTTGGAAAAGCCCGAATTTAAGGACTTGGTAGAGACCCGGATTTTATTGGAGCTAAAGACCGTTAAACTTGCGGCCTTGAGGCGAACGGAAGAGGATTTGATAAAAATAGAACAGGCCATGGAAGCCTATGAAACGAAAGTTTTAAAAGGGGAAGATGCGGTCCAGGAAGATCTGCTCTTCCATCTTGCCATAGCCAAGGCGTCCGGAAATAGTAATATGAACACGTTTATGCTGATTATTACCCCCGAGATCATTACCAATTTTGAGAAATATCACGTTTGTGACGAAGGTAAGGCCATTAGGGGAATCAAGGAACATAAGGATGTTTACCTAGCTATAAAGGAACAGAATCCGCAATTGGCCAAGGAAAGAATGAAGTTGCACTTTAAAATATTATACCAGTACTGTTATAATTTAAAAGAAGAATAAATCAATTTTTAAGGAGGATAAAATTACACGCTTTTATCTTCTTTTCAAGCTAAATACGAGAGGGAAGGCAATACTTAAAACAAATTTACTTTAAAAATCTCCACCGGTAAAGGAACCGTTTAAAGCACTTTTTGTGATTTTTTTGGTCAATTAGGTATTCCAATATTAGACATTAACATTCGTGAATATATCCATGAAATATATATGGATAAGGCATGCTTATACATAAAATAACCAATAAATTATGAAGGTAAAAGGATTAAGATGGTGGATAGTTGGATTAATTACTCTTGCTACGATTATAAATTATATTGATCGTACGTCATTAAGTGTTCTTTGGCCAGAGATTGCTAAGGAGCTATACCCGGGACATACATCGGATGAGACAAAGGAAATATATGCACTTATTTCAATCATTTTCGTGTTTTCTTATGCCTTTGGGCAGGCTATATTCGGTAAAATTTTCGATTGGGTAGGTACTAGAATGGGATTTGTACTCTCCATAGGCGTTTGGTCCGTTGCCACGGCTTTACATGCATTTGCGCAGGGGGTACTAAGTTTTGGTATTTTCCGTGCCATATTAGGTATTTCGGAGGCTGGCAACTGGCCAGGGGCTACTAAAGGCAATGCAGAATGGTTTCCTACTAAAGAACGTGCCCTCGCACAGGGAATCTTTAACTCTGGGGCTGCCATAGGCGCAATTATTTCCATTCCGTTAATTGCATATTTAACAATACATTTTAGTTGGCAGGCCATATTTATTTTGATCGGTCTTGCAGGATTGCTTTGGTTAATACCGTGGTGGATTTTGGTAAAAGCATTGCCTAAGGACCATCCCTGGATTACAGCTGAAGAACGTGAATATATTTTAACGGGCCAAAAAAATGAGGATTTTGATGGGGATGGGGATGTTGATCAGGAATACAATCCGGACACCAAAGAGTTACTGGGCCATAAACAAAGTTGGGGCGTAATACTTGCTTCAGCGGCAATTGACCCGATCTGGTGGTTATTTGTTTTCTGGATTCCGATTTATTTAAATGAAGTTTACGGTATGGATGTGCAGTCTATTGGACTTTATGGCTGGGTGCCCTATTTTGGGGCCATGTTGGGGGCTTGGTTTGGTGGATTATTTGCTCAGAATGCACTCAAAAAGGGTTGGAGCATTAATAAAACCCGTAAAATGATAATAACCATTGGATGCCTAATAATGTTGCCGGCTTTACTGGCTATGGCAAGCCCTGGCGGACCTACCTCAGCGGTTATTATTATGGCGGTTATTTTGTTCGGATTTCAAACAGCGATCGGGAATGTCCAAACGTTGACCAGTGATCTTTTTAGCGGAAAAACAGTCGGTACATTGGCGGGATTTTCCGGTATGGCAGCTAAACTTTCCGCTGCAGGACTAACATATCTAGTACCATGGTTAACTAGCGGCGGAAATTATACGCCTGCATTTGTTATAGGGGCCGCCTTGGCAATTATAACCTTGTCCAGTGTATGGATACTTATACCAAAAGTTAAACCCATGGTCAGAAAAGTATAACAAAATAATAAATATATTAAATTCTTAAAGATGAGTAAAAACGAAGGAAAAGTAGCAGTAATCACAGGAGCTACAGGTGGAATTGGTTTCGAAGTTGCAAAAAGATTGGGTAAGGACGGATATACCGTAGTATTGACCGGTATCGATGATGAGGCAGGAGTTCAAAGAATTAAAGAGCTTACTGCAGAAGGTATCAGCGCCGAGTATTGTGGATTTGACGTTACAAATGAAGAAGAGGTAACTGCAAACATTTCCAAAATTGGGAAAAAGTATGGAAAAATCGATGTTCTGGTCAATAATGCGGGCGGACTGGGTGGCAGGTCACGGTTTGAGGAAATGACTACAGCGTTTTATCGGTCTGTAATGGCATTGAACCTCGACTCGGTGTTTTTCGCTTCCAGGGCAGCAATACCTTTTCTTAAAAAAGGGGATCTTCCTACCATAATTAACTATACATCAATTGCGGGATGGAATGCCGGGGGCCCCGGAGCCGGAATATATGGTACCTCCAAAGCGGGAGTCCATGCAATAACCAGGGCATTGGCAAAAGATCTTGCTGAATACGGGATTAGGGTAAATGCGGTATCCCCTGGTACGATTGACACACCGTTTCACGCTCAAATCAAATCCACGAATCCGGATGTTTTCGCTTCATGGAAAAATAATATTCTGCTTGGGCGTTTGGGACAACCTGAAGAGGTTGCATCCGTAATTTCGTTTTTGGCCGGTAAGGATGCCGCTTTCCTTACAGCCGAAACTATCCAAATAACTGGGGGACAAGGTTTGGGGATTTAAGGAAGGAGTATAAACATCAAGTCTAAATCCAAAATACTAATATGGGTAACTTAAAGGGAAAGATAGCAGTAGTAACAGGAGGTTCTAGGGACATAGGTAGGGCAATATCCATCAAATTAGCGAAGGATGGTGCCAAAGTAGTAGTCAACTACTTTAATTCCGAATCTGGTGCCAATAAAACTGTAAATGAAATAAAATCTTTTGGGGGAGAGGCTATCGCAGTTAAAGCTGACGTATCAAAACTAAAGGATATTCAGCATTTAAAAGCAAAATCGGTCGAAGCTTTTGGGGCTAAAGTGGATATTTTAGTGAACAATGCAGGTGGCCTATTCGCACGTAAAACTTTGCAGGAGTTCGATGAGGCATTTTATGACTTGATTATGGATGTCAATTTTAAATCTGCTGTTTTTGTAATGCAAGCTTTTGAACCGTTGATGGGCAAAGGAGCTTCGATCATCAATCTTTCCTCCCAAGCCGCTCGGGATGGCGGTGGAGGCGGGTCTGCGCTATACGCTTCCTCTAAAGGTGCAGTTAGTACGTTTTCTAGAGCTATGGCAAAAGAACTCGGTCCAAAAGGAATAAGGGTAAACGCAATATGTCCGGGCCTAATTGGAACAAAATTCCACGATGACTTTACCAAAGACGAAGTTCGTGCCAAGGTTGCGGCGGGGACCCCGTTGCGAAGGGAAGGTGAAGCCTCGGAAGTTGCGGATTTAGTTGCTTATTTGGCTTCGGACGAAGCTTCGTTCCTAACGGGTAACAATGTAGATATTAACGGTGGATTGGCTTTTAGCTAATTCAAGATATTTTAACGGAAATGAAGAAAGTTGTAACATTTGGGGAGATCATGCTCAGATTGGCTCCCGAGGGATTTTTAAGGTTTTCCCAAGCCAACAGTTTTGATGTGGTTTATGGCGGAGGGGAATCAAACGTTGCCGTTTCCTTGGCCAACTATGGGGTTCCGGTGGATTTCGTGACGCGTCTCCCAAAAAATGATATTGGGGAATGTGCCTTGATGGAAATGCGAAAAAGAGGGGTAAATACACAGAATATCATCTTTGGCGGGGACCGTCTAGGTATCTATTTCTTGGAAACCGGAGCCGTAAGTAGGGGCAGCAAGGTAGTTTATGACCGTGCGCATTCCGCCATTTGCGAGATCAAGCCTGGGATGATAGATTGGGAAAAAGTCTTTGAAGGCGCCGGCTGGTTCCATTGGACCGGGATTACCCCGGCCATTTCCCAAGGGGCCGCCGATGTTTGTTTGGAGGCCGTAAAGGTAGCCCGTAAAATGGGGATAACCATTTCCACGGATCTGAACTACAGGGCAAAATTGTGGAACTATGGGGGCGATCGGGAAAAAATTATGACCGAGTTGACTTCGTACTGCGATGTTATCCTTGGAAACGAGGAAGATGCAGAAAAGCATTTTGGTATACATCCGGAAGGATTGGATGTCCATAAAGATGGACATGATGTCAAGGCCGAAGCATTTCTTTCGGTCTGTAAGCAGATGATGAAAAGATTCCCGAACGCCAAGAAGGTGATCACAACGCTCAGAGGCTCTATTTCCGCTTCGCACAACACTTGGGCAGGGGTTTTATACGATGGTAAAAAAATGTACGAGACCCGTCAGTATCAGATTACCGATATTGTCGATAGGGTAGGGGGCGGCGATTCCTTTATGGGCGGATTGATCTACGGTCTGCTCAAATATCCAGGGGACGACCAGAACGCCTTGGACTTTGCCGTAGCGGCGTCTTGTTTAAAACACACCATAAAAGGCGATGCCAACCTTGTCACCGTCGATGAGGTAAACAAACTAATGGGCGGGGATGCCTCCGGCCGGGTTGCGAGATAAATTTATGCCGAACCAAAAATCCATATTGATTATTTGCGGGGGTGGCCCCGCCCCCGGAATAAATGCGGTAATCAGTAGCGTGGCCAAAACTTTTCTAAGGGACGGCTATAGGGTCTTGGGGCTGCACGAAGGATTTAAGGGTATTTTTTCGGCAACCCCGCAAATAAAGGAGTTCGATTTTCACCATGCCGACCGTATTTTTAGCCGTGGTGGTTCCACCTTGATCATGAGTCGCTTTAAACCGAGGGATGAAAAACTGAACACGGGGCTCTTTTTGGAAAACAATGTAAAATTATTGGTCAGTATTGGCGGTGACGATACCGCCTCTACCGCAAATAGAATAACTGGTTACCTGGAAAAGGATGGGATTGTCATTTCAAACATCCATGTTCCAAAGACCATCGATAACGACCTTCCGCTACCGGACAGGAACCCTACATTTGGGTTTCATTCGGCAAAGGACGAAGGCGTTCGTATAGGCACTACTACTTATGAGGATGCCCGTACCAGCCAAAATTGGTTCGTCATGTCCACCATGGGCCGTTCGGCTGGTCATTTGGCATTCGGGATCGCTACCAGCTGCCATTTTCCAATGATGGTAATCCCCGAAATGTTCAATAGGACGGAGATTACCATGGACAAAGTAATTCGTCTGGTGGTCTCATCGATCGTAAAGCGAAAGATCGAGAACATCCATTATGGCGTGGCCCTGATCAGCGAGGGAGTGTTCCATATCTTGCCCAAAACGGAATTGGATAAATGCGGCATCAACTTCACCTATGATGACCATGGCCACCCCGAATTGGGCAACGTAAGCAAGTCGCATATCTTCAATATGCTGTTACAGGAAAAATTGAGGGAGCTTGGGATTTCCGTTAAAAGCAGACCGGTAGAACTGGGTTATGAACTCCGTTGTTGCAGGCCAATAGGCTTTGACCTTACCTTGTGTACCCTGCTGGGGCTCGGTGTAAAGAAACTGTTTAACGAGGGGCATACTGGGTGCATGGTCACCGCCAATTCCAGGGGCGAGGTCACTCCTTTGTTTTTGGCCGACCTGCAGGACGCGGAGGGAAAAATAGCGCCACGCCTGGTCGATATCAATTCTGAATTTGCCCAATTGTGCTTTAAGAACATGCATTATTTGGAAAGTGGGGATTACGACCGTGCAAAAGCCTATCTAAAAGATCCCAGTGAATTCGATTTCAATAATATTCTAACAAAGATATAAATGGCACAATTTTCAAGAATAGAAGTAGCAAGGGTCATGAAGGAAACCGGAATGGTTCCCTTGTTTTATCATCCAGATATTGAACTGGGGAAAAATGTCCTGAAAGCCTGCTATAATGGGGGCGCAAGGTTGATGGAGTTTACGGCCAGGGGGGACTTCGCTTTCGAGGTTTTTTTGGAACTGAACAAATTTGCCATCAAGGAACTTCCCGGAATGATAGTTGGCGTCGGCTCCATAACTGATGCAGGAGCGGCCTCGATGTTTATGCAGATGGGAGCGAATTTTATAGTAACCCCTTCCCTACGTGAGGATATCGCTATCGTTTGTAACCGAAGAAAAGTACTGTGGTCCCCTGGTTGCGGTTCTTTGACAGAAATAAATAGGGCAGAGGAATTGGGCTGTGAAATCGTAAAGCTGTTTCCCGGGGATCTTTATGGACCTAATTTTGTAAAAGCCATCAAAGGACCACAACCGTGGACCAGCGTTATGCCCACCGGGGGCGTAAGTACCGAGGAAGCAAATTTAAAAGCTTGGTTCGCTGCCGGGGTAACCTGCGTGGGAATGGGTTCCAAACTGATAAGTAAAGAAATATTGACCAACAAGGATTACAGCGGATTGGAAAATACCGTTAGGAAGACCTTGGAAACGATTTCAAAATTGAAAAGCTAAAATAATGGACAAACCCACTGCAAGCCCGTCGTTAATAAAAAAATTGCTTGCTTTGGTCTTGGCATTTGGCCCAGGTATTTTCGCGATCGGCTATACCATTGGTACGGGCAGCGTTACCTCGATGATTGTTGCTGGCAGTACCTACGGCATGCAACTATTATGGGTCTTATTGTTGAGCTGTATCTTTTCCGGAGTCTTGATCTTCGCCTATGGTAATTACACCCTGGTTACCGGGGAAACCGCCCTCTATGCCTTTAAAAAGCATCTGAAGTGGGGCAAGCTTATCGCTATTCTTATCATTATAGGCATTTCCTTCGGACAATGGAATTCCCTCATGGGCATTTTGGGGATTTCCGCGAACATTATTTTTGAAATATTCCGTATTTATTTTCCGCACTTGGAAGCGTACCGATATGAATCGGTCCTTATCATAGCAGTCGTTGTGATTGCGACCATGTACAGGTTCTTGTTGGTCGGAAAATACGCGTTCTTCGAAAAAATCCTGGTCATCTTCGTGACCATTATGGGACTATCGTTTATTATTTCGCTTTTTATGGTCTATCCGCTTCCCATGGAAGTGGTCCAAGGCCTAATTCCTTCCATTCCCAAGGTGGAAGGTGGTCAAATGATGGTCGCCGCCTTTGTTGGAACCACCATGGCCGCTGCTACCTTTTTATCGCGCCCCCTATTTGTAAAAGGGAAAGGTTGGACGATCAAGAATCTTGGACAGCAAAAAAAGGATGCCATTATTGCCGCCTGTTTGGTGTTTATTATCAGTGCATCTGTCATGGCCGTGGCCAGTGGTGCCCTATTCCATCAAGGTAAGCCGGTGACCAAAGTGCTGGAAATGGTAAATACCTTGGAACCTATAGCCGGAAAATTCGCTTTGACCCTTTTCTTTTTTGGAACGTTAAGTGCAGGACTGTCCTCAATTTTTCCGTGCTTGCTTATCGCACCGATTCTTTTGGCCGATTATCAATCGGGTGAATTGGATACCAGTTCTCGACAGTTTAAGATCATAACTGCACTTGCCAGTTTATTCGCCCTTATTGTTCCCGTATTTGGTGCAAATCCTATCCAGATGCAGATCGTATCCCAAGTTTTTAATGTTTTTGTCCTGCCATTGGTAATTTTCGGAATTATAATGTTGGTCAACAATAAAAAACTTATGAAGCAATACAAGTCGGGCATATGGCTCAATATAGGCTTGTTTGCTGCCCTGTTCTTCTCGTGTTTGATCTCCTATAACGGGGTGGTGGCTTTGTTTGATTATTTTTGAATTTAGGTTCATTCAAAATTCAATACAATTTCAACTTATTTCCCGGACCACCTTCGCCGGAATTCCCACCACTACCGTATTGTCGGGTACGTCTTTAGTGACCACGGCGCCCGCGGCTACCACGGAATTTTCGCCAATGGTAACTCCGGGTAAAATGGTACATGCCGCTCCCAACCATGCGTTACGCCGTATTACGATCTTACCCAGATCCAGCGATTTTCGGTCGTTGGGGTCCAACGGGTGGTTTTCGGTAATCAAATTTACCTTGGGACCAATCTGCACATCGTCTTCTATAATTATCCCGCCCAAATCAAGAAAGGTACAGGCATGGTTTATAAACACGTTTTTGCCCAGCTTAATGTGCCTTCCGAAATTGGTATAAAAGGGTGCAAAGATCCGGGTGCTGCCGTCAATGTTACTTCCGATCAATTCGGCCAGTCGTTGACGGATCTGGTCCACGCTGGTTGAAGTGTTCAGGTCGGCCGATAATTTAATGGAGCGGTTGACCAGCTTCCAGACCTTGGGCCATTGGGGGTGCTCCTTGGGGATGATTCCCCCGGCCAGCATCAACTCGAAAATATCGGTGTATTCCCTATCCAATTGTTTGTCGTTTTAGTGGTCGCTTTCCATTCAATTCAACTGTCGAAACTCGTTCGGCGTATACCCAACCTTATCTTTGAAGAGGCGCGTAAAATGCTGGGGATATTTAAAACCGAGTTCGTACGCAATCTCACTTATGGATACCCCTGGATCGAATATTTTTTTCTTGGCCACCTCTATCAGTTTTGAATGAATGTATTCCTGGGCACTTTTACCGCTTTCCCTTTTTACCAGATCGCCAAAATAATTTGGGGAAAGGTGTTGTGCATCGGCAAAATGGCCCACCGAGGGTATCCCTTGCTTTTTTGCCTTTCCACTTTTAAAATACGTGTTCAAATCATCATCAAATTGCTCAATGACCCCAACGTTCACTATATCCCGTGTAATAAACTGCCTATCGTAGAACCGGGTGCAGTAATTTAGAAAAAGTTCAATGTTGGAAATGAGGACCGTCTTGGTATGCTTGTCGATACCCTGTGAAAGTTCAAATCGAATCTTATCGAAGCAATCCAGTACAATTTGCCTCTCTTTTTGCGATACGTGCAGGGCCTCATGAAGTTCGTAGGAGAAGAAACTGTGTTTGTCCATGGCCTGTCCCAAGTTTGTGCCCCAAAGCAGATCCGGGTGAAACAATAGGGCGTAGCCCGAAGGCTCGGTATTGTAATCTATTTCCGAAATATTCACGAGCTGACCTGGGCCAATAAAGACCAGCGTCCCGTCCTGATAGTCATAATTCTGGCGGCCATATTTGAGCGTGCAATTTTGCCCCTGCTTGAGGAACACCCCATAAAAATGGTAACGTACCGCCTTTGCACCACTTGGGGAAGGCCACCTCCCTTCGGACAGGTTTACAACGCTCACCAATGGATGGAGGGCAGAAAGTCCAAGCCCTGCACAGTAATCGTTAACCCGCACCAAGTCAATTATATCTTCCATACGAATTTTACTTGTTCCAAAAATAACGATAGAATTCCGTTTATCCCGGAATACAATGGTAGAATTGGTAAAAATGGTAGGTAAAACAGTAATTCGGGTAAGTGGATTGAAATGAGCACTTTATATCTTTGGAAAGTTATAGACACGTTAATTAGAGATACCCTGTCCATTGAAAGGAGAAACGATCGGTTCCGGGCACTTTCAGGTTATAAAAAGGAACGCAATGAAAACAGTAACATTAAACAATGGCGTGGAAATGCCAAATAAAAAAAAATGAATTAAAAACAAAAAAGAACCTATCATGAAAAATCTAAAATTGACCACAAAATTACTTGCGATAATTTGCATCGCGATGATTGGGCAACCGTCCTACGCGCAAGATTCCACTACCGAGCAAGAAATCAAGGATCTCTCCAAAGCTAAATGGCAATGGATGGCGGACAAGGACGTGGATAAACTCGCCAATTTATTTGATGACAGGTCTAAGTTTGTCCATATGAGCGGAACCTGGAAAAAGGACCGGGAACTAGAGATCATCAAAACCGGCAGTATTTGGTACAAGAAAGCGGATGTCCACGATGTGGCAGTGGAAGTCTTTGATGACACTGCAGTTCTCTGGAACCGCATTACGCTTTTGGCCCACGTACGCGGCAACGACGTGACGACGGAATTTACGGTGACCGAAGTCTATAAAAAGGAAGGGGAGGATTGGAAATTGTTGGATTTGACCTTTAGCAGTGTACGGGATACCCATAAAATTGAACACTAACACGAGTCGTCACCAAAAAGAGCTAAAATCATGACCATAAAAAAGACAATAATCGGGCTATTTTTCACAATTATAAGTGCGCCCCTTGCCTTCGCCCAAACTTCCACTGAACAGGAGATCAAGGATCTTTCAAAGAAGAAATGGCAATGGATGGCCGATAAAAATGTAGATAGCCTTGCAGTACTTTTCCATGATAAGGCCAAGTTCGTGCATATGGGCGGTACTTGGGGCAAGGACCGGGAAGTTGACATTATTAGAAGCGGATTCATCCATTACAAAAAGACCGATGTCCATGAAGTCATGGTCGAAGTACTGAACGAGAATACGGTTATTCTCTGGAACCAAATTGCACTGTTGGCAGTTGTGGGAAGCAACGAAGTCACTAACCCCTTCATGGTCACGGAAGTATATGTACAAGAAAACGGTAAATGGAAATTGGCGGATCTGACCTTTAGTAAACTTCTCGCCAAGGACTAAATAATTCGAAACCATGAAATTTTCGGTCTACACATTTTGCCTATTTATTTCTGTTGGTCTGTCCGACTTGGAGGTGGAAAAGTTTGGAACAATAGCAAATTGCCAAGGTTCCGAGAGAAAGCTAATCGTCTATCTCTCCCGTACCAACAACACTAAGGCCGTTGCCGAGATGATCCAAAAGGAAATAGGGGGAGATTTGGTGGGCGTGGAATTGGTGCACCCCTATCCCAAAAATTATGACGCCATCGTAAAACAAGTGGCCGAAGAAAACGAAAGCGGGTTCTTGCCCCCTTTGAAAACAAAGGTGGAAATGGATAAATACGATACCATCTTCTTGGGATTTCCAACTTGGGGGATGCAGTTGCCGCCCCCTATAAAAAGTTTTTTGCATGAAAACGATTTGAAGGGCAAAACGATCATTCCCTTTAACACGAATGCCGGCTACGGGCTGGGTAGCAGCCTAAAGACCCTTCGGGAATTGTGTCCCAACAGCACCATTTTGGAAGAATTTACCGTAAAGGGTGGCGTAGAAAGGGACGGTATTTATTTTGTGATGGAAGGGAAACGAAAAGTGGAGGTAAGCGAAGCGGTGCAAAAATGGCTGAAACAAATACAAGTCGTAAAGCATTAAAATATCGTATTTTATGGAGGTGAAAAACATAAATGACAATAGCATGAAACGTTCAGGTTACCAAATATTTTGGCCCATAGTACTATGTAGTATGATGACCTCCATTGCCTTTGGACAAGAAAAAGGGTCAGATGGTGAGGCATACCCAATGGGGAATATGATGGTCCGAATCGCCGAAATTGAAGTGGAAGAGAACTTCCTCGATGCATATATAGCTATCCTAAAAGAGGAAGCGGAAGCTTCTGTCCGGTTAGAGACAGGGGTAATTTGTATTTACCCCATGTTTCAAAAGGGAAATCCGACCCAAATCCGCTTGTTGGAAATCTATGAGGACAGGGCCGCCTATGAATCGCATCTGCAGACCCCACATTTCAAACATTATAAGGTGTCTACCTCTCCTATGGTCAAATCGTTGCAATTGATAGATATGGAGGCGATTGACAAAGAGGCAATGACAAGTATCTTCATGAAGATGAATACGCAATGAATATTCGAAAATAGCATTTGCCTATCAAATAATCAACAAAAAAGCAAGGGATTTTGAAACCCTAAACCCCCTAAAATCAGTAACTTTAAAACATTCTCTATAAAACAGGAATACTATGGCATCATTCGCACTCAACATCAACGGGAAAACACAGCAGGTAGAAGTAGATCCCAACACTCCCATGCTCTGGGTACTGCGGGACCATTTGAAACTGGTAGGCACTAAATATGGGTGCGGTATAGCTCAATGTGGGGCCTGTACCATCCATTTGGGCGACAGTGCGGTCCGCTCCTGTCAACTGCCGGTTTCGTCGGTTGGCGATCAGGCTATTACAACTATAGAAGGCCTGTCCGAACAGGGCGACCATCCCGTACAAAAGGCATGGTTGGAGGTAGATGTGCCCCAATGCGGGTATTGTCAGGCGGGACAGATCATGAACGCTTCGGCCTTGCTGAACAAAAATCCGAATCCTTCGGATTCTGAAATAGAAACGGCCATGAACGGTAATATCTGTAGATGTGGCACGTACACTAGAATAAAAAAAGCGGTGAAAATGGCCGCAGGTAGCGAAACGAGTTCAAAAACACAAATCTAGCCCAATGACACTTATCAAGACAAACATCGGAAGACGCGCCTTCATCAAAAATACCAGCCTGGCAGGGGGCAGTCTTGTACTAGGGTTCAGCTGGCTCAATGCCTGTAAGCCTGATCAGGCTTCGGAAATGGCCGCTATTGAAATGCCCAAGGAATGGTTCGATATCAATGCCTACCTAAAAATAGGTGACAACGGCCTAGTGACCATCCAATGCCCCAATCCGGAATTTGGGCAAGGGGTCATGACCTCGATGCCTATGTTGGTGGCGGAGGAGTTGGACGTAGCCTGGAAGAACGTACTCGTGGAACAGGCACCTTTTAACGCCGATCTTTACGGGAGGCAATTTACGGGAGGTAGCCAGGGTATCCGTACCCGATGGGCAGGTTTACGAATGGCAGGGGCCACCGCAAGACAGATGCTCAAAGAGGCCGCGGCACAGGCCTGGCAAGTTCCGATATCCGAAATAACGACGGCCGATGGCATTTTGAGCCATGAAGGTTCTGGCAAATCTGCCGGTTATGGTGAAATGGCAGCTGCCGCCGCCCAAATTCCTATTCCTAAAGAAGTCCCCCTTAAAGAAGTCAAAAACTTTAAGATTATAAGTCGTTCCAAAAAAAATGTAGAAGGGGCCAAAATCGTGACCGGCAAACCTTTGTTCGGCATCGATTATCAATATGAAGGTGCCTTGGTTGCCATGGCCACCCATCCGCCCGCATTCGGTATGAAACTTAAATCCTTTGATGATTCAAAAGTTCGCACCATGCCGGGGATCGTGGATGTTTTTGAGATCAATACCATGGAAGAGGGCTATGAAAGGAATTTTTTTGACACCGATGCGTTTACCAATTTGGTTGCCATTGTGGGTAAATCTACCTGGGAGGTTATGAACGCCAAAAAAGCTTTGCAAGTGGAATGGGAGCCAATTTCCGATTCAACCTTTACTCTCGACATGTTCGGTAATAAAAAGGAAGTAACCGTACCCAGCGGGCTTGAGAGCACTGAAAAGCACAACGCTAAAATGGAAGAGTTCGCTTCAAAGCCGGGGAGGCAAGTCCGTAAAGACGGGAATCCCGAAGCTGCCTTTAAGAATGCCGCCAAGGTTATAGAAAGGTCCTACAGTTGTCCTTTTCTCGCCCACAATTGTATGGAACCGATGAATTTCTTTGCCCATGTGACCGATGGGGAAGCCAAATTGGCCGGACCTTTGCAAGCACCTGGTTTTATAGAAGGTACCTTGGCAGCTCGGTTGAATCTGCCCATTGAAAAAATAGATATCGAGATGACCCGGATGGGAGGGGGCTTTGGCAGGAGGGCCTATGCCCATTATGCCGTGGAGGCCGCCCTGATATCCAGACAGGTAAAGGCCCCTGTAAAGTTGGTATATACCCGCGAGGATGACATGACCTTTGGTATTTACCGTCCTTCCTATTACGCTACCTACAAAGCGGCATTGGATGGGAATAACAATCTGATCGCCTTTCACGTAAAGGCAGGGGGTATTCCCGAAACACCTCTTTTTGCCAACCGATTCCCAGCTGGAGCGGTAGATAATTATTTGGCCGAACAGTGGGAAATCAATTCCAATATCACCATCGGGGCATTCCGCGCGCCACGCTCAAATTTTATGGCTGGGGTGGAACAGTCCTTTTTGGACGAAGTCGCGGAAGCGGCAGGAAAAGACCCCATCGATTTCCGTTTGGACCTGCTTAAAAGAGCCAAGGAAAGGCCCGTGGGCGAGAACAACGACTACGAAGCAGATCGGTATGCCGGGGTATTGAAACTGGTCAGGGATAAATCCGATTGGGGCAATTCTCCTGAGGGAGTACACAGGGGCGTTTCTGCCTATTTCTGCCATAACAGTTACGCGGCCCATGTGCTCGACATTGTTATGGACGGGGACAAACCTAAAGTCGAAAAGGTGGTCTGTGCCATTGATTGTGGCGTCGTCGTAAATCCTGATGCCGCTTCCAACATGGTCGAAGGAGCGGTTGTGGATGGGGTGGGCAATGCCATGTATGGCGCCCTTACATTCAAGGACGGCAGTACCGAACAAACCAATTTTGACACCTATCGTATCATTCGCCACAACGAGGCGCCTAAATCCATCGAGGTGCATTTTGTGAAAAACGAAATAGACCCTACCGGTTTGGGCGAGCCACCCTTTCCCCCCGTATTGGGAGCTTTGGCAAATGCATTGTACAAGGCCACGGGAACCAGACACTACCATCAGCCCTTTATTTCCAAAAAGTCAGTGGTCGGATAGCAATTTAAACAATAAGCGCTGTAATTTAATAATTGGGGAATGCCCATTGTAAAAACCAAAATAGGGAGAAGATCATTTATAAAGAATACGGCTTTGGCCGGTGGTGGAATGATGCTTGGTTTTAGTTGGCTGGCCTCCTGTAAAATGTCGGGCGAAGAAATAGACGAATTGCCAAAGGAATGGTTCAAGATAAACGGGTATCTAAAAATCGCAGACAATGGCCAGGTAACCATTTTGTCCCCAAATCCCGAAGGGGGCCAAAATGTAAAGACCTCCATGCCCATGATCGTAGCGGATGAGCTTGGCGTTGATTGGAAAGACGTTATCGTGGAACAGGCCCCATTGAATACCGATGCCTTTACGTTCCAGTTTATCGGGGGCAGTCAGGCCATTCGCAGGGGGTGGGAAGGCCTTCGTATGGCTGGTGCTACCGCAAGACATATGCTGAAAACAGCAGCTGCAGAGGCATGGCAGGTGCCCATTGATGAGATTACGACCGGGGAAGGCATGCTGCACCACAAGAGCAGTGATAGATCGGTTGGCTACGGAGAAATGGCTTCCGCGGCAGCCAAAATCAAGGTTCCTGAAGAAGTTCGGTTGAAAGATACTGGGGACTTTACGATTATCGGCACCTCACAAAAGAATGTTGATGGACAAAAAATAGTGACCGGAAAACCTCTTTTCGGAATCGATACCCACCGGGAAGGCATGCTCATTGCCATGATCGTGCACCCCCCTGCTTTTGGGCTGAAACTAAAATCCGTAGACGATTCCGAAGCCAGGACCATGCCCGGAATAAAGGATATATTTACGATCAAGGTTTTTAACGATGGCTACGAAAAGGCCTTTTTTGATACGAGGACCTTTAACGAGGTTGCCGTTATCGTCGGGAAGTCCACCTGGGAGGTCATGAACGCCAAAAAAGTCTTGAAAATAGAATGCGAGCCTATAGAAAGCGCTACGGAAACAAGAGATCGCTTTGGACGTAAATGGCAAGAACACACTCCGGCGGGATTGGAAAACACTCCCGACCATTATGCCCAAATGGAGGCCATGGCCACAAAAAAAGGGGAAGTGCGCCGAAGGGATGGTGACCCTGAAACGGCGTTCAAAAGAGCGGTTAAAATTGTTGAGGCAACCTATACCGCTCCATTTTTGGCCCATAATTGTATGGAACCGATGAACTTTTTTGCGGACGTGACCGAGGAAAGCGCAGAACTCATAGGGCCATTACAAAAGCCGGAACTTACCGAACGTACGTTATCCGAAAGATTGGGAATGCCCGTGGAAAAAATTGACATTCAAATGACCCGTTTGGGCGGGGGTTACGGTCGGCGGTCCTATGCCCATTGGTTGGTAGAGGCCGCGCTAATTTCGCAACGAATGAATTCGCCCATAAAACTTGTCTATACCCGTGAGGACGATATGACCGATGGAATCTATCGCCCGGCCTATCTCGCTAAATATAGGGCGGGCCTGGATGCGGACAACAAGTTGATCGCCTTCCATGTGAAGACCGGTGGCATCCCTCAAAGTCCGTTGGCCCAGGATCGTTTTCCCGCGGGGGCGGTAGCGAATTATCTCGCGGAGGATTGGACCATCGATACCAACCTTACCGTAGGTTCCTTTAGGGCACCCAGTTCCAACTTTATGGCCAGTGCGGAGCAGTCCTTTCTCGATGAAGTGGCTGAAGCTTCCGGGAAGGACCCTATCGATTTCAGATTGGAGTTGCTGGACCGTGCAATCTCCGACCCTGTTGAAGGCAAGACCAATGATTATGACCCACTGCGTTATGCGGGTGTACTAAAACTGGTGAAGGAAAAATCGAATTGGGGTAAAAACGATACCCATTTAAATCGAGGGGTTTCCGCTTATTTTTGCCATAATTCCTATGCCGCCCAGGTATTGGATATGGCAATGGTGAACGGTAAGCCTGTGGTGCAAAAAGTAACGTGTGCCATTGATTGCGGTATTGTGGTCAATCCCGATGCAGCAATAAATTTAGCTGAAGGCGGTATCGTGGATGGCATTGGGAACGCACTCTATGGAGAACTTACCTTTAAAGATGGCGTACCTCAAAAAAGCAATTTTGACAAATACCGGATGATAAGGATGAGCGAGGCGCCTAAGGAAATAGCCGTCCATTTTGTTAAAAGCGATGTGAATCCTACGGGACTGGGTGAACCTACTTTTCCTCCAATATTCGCAGCGGTTGCCAATGCCCTTTATAAGGCAACGGGGAAAAGACACTATCATCAACCTTATATTTCGTAAAAACAGATTGTGGAATAATGGTATCTTAAGCAAATAGGACTTGTTAAGCTTTCATTCAAATTATATGGGTTTCCAATTGGTATTGATGGCTTATGGCTCTATTCTAATTCGAATTTTCACTTAACCATCCTTTTTGCAGCCCGCAAGTAACTCGTTATTAAGAAGATGTGTATTTAATTGTGCCTCAATTGGTTATTCGCCAGTTAGATCAGCTAAGGATCTTGTTCAATGGATTATATCAGTCCCTTATTCTCCAATAACTTTTTCAGTTTATTGTGTTTTTCCCAAAACCGGTCCTTGATTTTTTGCATGACCCCGTTAAACTCCGGATGGGTTTTCAATGGTTTAAAGAGCGGGTCCTTTTCCATGAACAGCAAAACCCAATATTGGTAATTGTCTTGTGTTGAAAAAACTTTCAGCTGTTCGATCGCCTTGTCGATTTTCCCTTCATACGCGTACCTTACCGCTGTACTGGCACTTTTGTAAATGGATTGGTCCGCTTCGCAATATTCCGCATACGCATTGAAAAAAGTGGCAGCCTGGGCATCAAGCCCCATCTTTTTGTGGACATAGGCAATCTTGATGTCTTCCTGGGGATAAATATCCAGATCGTTTATCTCCCTGGCCTCGACGAATTTTTTATAATAATAAAAGGCACTGTCGTAGTCTTCCTGATAATAATTGAACTTCGCCACTTCCTGCAGAATGTCCAATCGGGTTGTATCCTTGGCCCATTCCGCAACCAGTCCCTCTTTGGTCTGCTCCAAATCACCGTTTTTGGCGTATAGTATATATAATTTCAAGTACGGTGCATAATAATTTTGGGGATTGTAGTCCAAAGACCTATTGATATAGGTTAAAGCCTCATCCACAAAACCGTTTTGGATGAGGGCGTTGCCCAGACCCAAATAGATAAAGCTTTGGGTGATGGAATCTTTTGCGGCAATATTGAGTTGGACGCCCTTTAAGGCGTACTCCAGGTATTTGTCGGTATTTGGAACGGCATTGGAATACAAAACCGCAAGCATCTGCACCACATCCGAGGAGTTGGGATTGTACTCCAGGGCCTTCTCAAGATGTGGTAAGGCCAATTTATATTCCCCGGTTTGCATATAGTACAATGCTTTGGCGATCAGGCTTTCAGCGGATTTGGAATCGTAAAGCAGGGCCTTGTCCGCAAAGTTGTTGATGCGTTCCGTATATTGTTTTTGTTTCTGGTCTGCATCGAGAAAGTAATACGACATGGCGATATAGGCATAGGCCAGGGAGAACTGTGGATCCTGCCCGATCGCCTTTTCAAATAACCCTATTGCCTTTTCCAATCCCTCTTTGGTTTTCGTGTTATATGGGTCGAGTGCCTGGAGGAAGTAATCATAGGCCAAAAGATTTTCCGTGGGCCTTTTCTCGATTTGCTTTAGTTCGGCCGGTGTCACGGTTGCCTTAACCGCATCCGTTATTTTCTTGGCCACTTCATTCTGCAGGGCAAAAACATCATCTAGTTTGCGGCTGTATTGTTCCGACCAAATAGGGCTGTCCGTCGAAGCTTCGATCAATTGGATATTCAGTAAAACCTGGTCACCCACCCGTTGGCCACTGCCCTCTACCACATAGTTTACATTGAGTTCCCTCGCAATCTCGGGAATGCCCATCTTATTGTTGCGGTATTTTTCTGCCGAAGTCCGGCTTACAACCCTAAAGTCTTTGACCTTCTGCAAATTGGTCAGGGTAGATTCCATGAGGCCGTTGATGAAATAAACATTGGTAGAATCGCTACTCTCGTTCTTAAAGGGCAGCACCGCTATGGATTTTTCAACTTCCACCTTGGATGTAGCAGACTTTTTTCGGAAAAGCAGGAATGATATTGCTACGAACACCAAAGCTACCGCTGCAATGATGGGCCATCGGTAACGCTTCCATAAATTAGGCTTGTCAATTACTTGTTCCTTTTCTTCTTCCAACTGCCCCTTGCCAACCTCGCCAGGTGGATACCCGTAGTGTTCCCGAAAACATTTAATAAAATAGGAAGTACTTCCAAAGCCCACTTGGTAAGAAATCTCGGAAACGGTAAGGGAGGTCTGCTGTAGCAGCTCCATGCCTTTTTTTAGGCGTACCTGTCTAATGAACTGGCTTGCCGAAAGCTTGGTGTGCTTGGTGATCTTTCGTAGCAGGCTGGAACGGCTCATGTTCATGGCCCCTGCCAGTTCAGAAACACCAAATTGTTCGTTGGAGAGGTTCTCCACAATGAGGGCTTCTGCCTGGTCAATAAAATGATCTCCGATGAATGATGGGTCCGGCATGCTGTTTCTTGGCCTGTCGAAATTAGAAAAAAATTATGGAAAACCCATAGAAGTCACGGTGCGAAGATTGAAATAAAGACGACCGTTTGCGTCATATTTTATATCCTTGCGCCATAGTTTTTATGCCTTCCGCAAACTTGATGGATTTAGCCGCATAGCTCATAAGTCTTGCTTCGGTTCATGTCTGACATTTGCCGTAACAAAAATCAATAACATTTATAAAACATTAAAATCATGAAAACAAAGATGCACAAAAACCTATTAAACCTTAATGACAAAACCATGGGAAAAGTAATTAAAACGATTTCCTTAAAGACGCTAGTAAACCTTTCCCTGATTCTATTATTATTGACATCGGCCTGCGCACAGTCGGGCAACAAGACTAAAGATCCAGTGGATAACAAAGTCGGGGCCAAGTCGGTTGTAGGGAAACCCGCCATGGATATTCAAATGGCGGTACTATCTGGTAATCTGGAAGCTGTTAGGCAGCATATTGAAGCCGGGACCGACATTAATAAGAAGGACGCCATGAGCGGTTCTACCCCTTTGATCACCGCTGCGAGTTTTGGTAAAAACGATATTGCCAAGGCCCTTATCGATGCAGGGGCGGATCTGACCCCTAAAAACAATGATGGTTCCACTGCCCTGCATGTAGCTGCGTTCTTTTGTCGGATAGAGATCGTACAGATGCTTATAGACGCCAAGGTGGACAAGACCGCGCGCAACAACTTTGGTGCCACGGCACGGGAGACCGTTATGGGCCCTTTTCTAGAAGTAAAGCCCATCTATGAAATGATACAGCAACAATTGGGACCCTTTGGCCTACAGCTCGATTTGACGGAAATTGAAAAAGCACGTCCTGTAATTGCCATGATGCTACAATAATTAGAGTCTGTCTAGAATGTCCTCTGGCTGCGTTATGCTTGTTAAAAAAATACTCATTTACACGAGTAAACTCCGTTTTTTTGAACTTCACAAGCCTAGCCAGAAAACATTCTAGCTTAGACTCTGACTTTATGTACGGACGCTAATTAATTTTAAAAATATCATAATGACAACAGAAAGAAGACATGATATCGATTGGTTACGGGTTATAGCCATAGGCCTATTATTAATCTATCATATAGCCATAATTTTTCAACCTTGGGCGTTGTTCGTCGGCTTTATAAAGAGTGACGAATCCCTAGAGGCTTTATGGACGCCCATGACCATGCTGAACGTATGGCGAATACCACTTTTATTCTATGTATCGGGTATGGGGGTGTATTTCGCAATGCGTAAACGAAACTGGAAACAATTGCTCCTGGAGCGGACAAAGCGAATTTTGTTGCCCTTTGCGTTTGGCATAGTGGCCATTGTTCCCTTGCAGATGTTTATTTTTCAAAAATACTACAATATGCCGTTGGACTATTATGCCGGGCAGGCCCATTTATGGTTCTTGGGAAATATCTTTGTATACGTACTTATCCTTTTGCCACTTTTTTATTATCTTAATAAGCTGGGGAACGGTAAAATTAAAAGCGCGTTAACCTCCCTAATGGGCCATCCGGGTGGACCTTTGTTGATTTCCCTATTTTTTGTGATCGAGGTCTTGTTGGTAAAGCCCCAGTTGTTCGCATTGTACGCCCAGACATGGCATGGATTTTTTAATGGGTTTCTCGCCTTCTTTTTCGGTTTCCTTTTGGTGTACATTGGTAAGGCATTTTGGCAAACCGTATTAAAATGGAGATGGTTGTATATTGGTCTGGCCATCATTATGTATGGGGTCAGATACGTACTATTTGGAGCCGAGGCGCCTGGGTATCTTATGGCCATCGAATCCAATTGCTGGATCTTTGGGGTTTTTGGTCTGGGTTATAAGTACTTGAACAAACCAAGTAAAACCTTAAATTACCTAAGCAAAGCCGTGTATCCTGTGTATATCATTCACATGTTTGTACTATACGCCGGGGCCATGCTTATTTTACCATTAGAAATGCCGATCCTGGTAAAATTCATATGCATCGTAGCTTTTACTGGCTTAGGGTGCTACCTTATTTATGAATTCATCATCAGAAGGATCGGTTTCCTAAGACCTTTGTTTGGTTTGAAATGGAAATTTGGCAAAGCGGAAAAGCAAAAAAGTATTCTTGAATATTAATTGAATTTATATCGTATGACGGTTTTAGTAGTAGGCGCAAGTGGGGCAACAGGAAGGCAATTGGTTGAACAGCTTCTCCTTCAAAAACATCGAGTTAAAGCAATTGTAAGGTCTCCGGAAAAATTGCCCGCATTGTGGAGAAATAATGAAGCCCTTCAAATGATCACCGCAAGTATTTTAAACTTGAGCGACAGGGAAATGATGGAGCACTGCCAGGATTGCCATGCTGTAATGTCTTGTCTTGGCCATAACCTAACCTGGAAAGGGGTATATGGACAACCCAGGGAATTGGTAACGGAGGCAACGCGTAGATTGTGCCATGCCATTAAGGTCAATAATCCAGGGCAACCGGTAAGGTTTGTTTTGATGAATACAACAGGTAACCGCAATCGCGACCTAAATGAACCCATATCATTTGCGCAAAAATGTGTTATTGGCCTGCTTCGTTTGCTATTGCCGCCCCATGTGGATAACGAAAAGGCAGCAGAGTATTTGCGAACCGAGATCGGACAGAACGATCCATTAATAGAGTGGACCGCTGTTAGACCGGATGGGCTGATCGATGAAAACGAGGTTACCGAATACGAAATACACCCTTCGCCAACCAGAAGTGCTATTTTTAATGCGGGTAAAGTTAGTCGCATCAATGTCGGGCACTTTATGGCCAGTTTAGTTAGCGATGGTGATTTATGGAAAAAGTGGAAAGGACAAATGCCTGTAATTTATTCTAAATAGTGGCCGTCTATAAAGTCCGATAACTGCGTTACGCTCGTTTTGAAAACAGTCATTTACGCCAGTAAACTCCTTGGTTTTCAAAACTTCGCAAGCCTTGTTCTCGAACTTTCTAGCTCGGACACAGAGTTTATGGATAGACACTAAATATTCTCATGATTAAATAAGAACCTTTATCGTTTCACTTTTACAAGAAAATATGGAAACGACTTCATTATCATAAGCGAAAAACGAATAAATCAAACAGAACCGATTTCTAGTCCAATAGCAAATAACGAAACTTAAAATAAACGAATAAAACAGTATAAACAGGCAATGAAAAGATACTTTTCAATAATAGTAATAATTCTAACTCTTTGTGTTTCATGTAAAAACAAAACCAACTCAATGGGCACAGAGAACCCATTGGAAAACCGACTCCAATCTTACCTTGACGAATGTAATAAAAATGGGCTTTCTGCAAGCATATTGGTTGCCCAAAATGGGGATATTCTCTATAATGGGGGAGTTGGATTAAGAAACAAAAACGAAAATCTTCCTGTAACCAAAGAAACCATATTTACAATTGGTTCATTGACAAAGCAGTTTACGGCAACTGCTATTCTAAAATTACAGGAAGAAGGTGAATTATCGGTAAATGATTCTATTTCCAAATTCTTCAAAAACATTCCTAAAGACAAACAAAACATTACAATTCATCAATTACTGACACACACATCGGGAATAGTGGGAAATCTGGGTTACGGAGTGGATTTCGTTCCCATCTCAAAAGAGAAGTTTTTAAGTGAAGTTTACGATTCACCATTAGATTTTGAACCGGGAAAACAATTTAGTTATTCCAACGTGGGTTACAGTATTTTGGCGATGATAATTGAAAAAGTTGCGCAAACAGATTATGAGGCCTATTTGCAGGAAAACCTTTTTCAAAAAGCAGGTATGCAACATACGGGTTATCTTTTACCAAAATGGGATACAACTCAAATCGCACACGGTTATAAATGCGGGGAAGATTGGGGAACCCACCTCTTAAAATGGCAAGCAGATTCAAATCAAATATCATGGCATTTAAAGGGAAATGGTGGAATACTTTCCAATCCTACCGATTTGTACAAATGGTACATTGCTTTACAGGAAAATACGATTATTTCCAAAAAATCATTAGAGCAACTCACTTATCCCCACGTAAAGGAAAATGAATCAGGAGATTCACACTATGCGTATGGATGGACAATAATGAATAGTGACAGAAACACGAAAATTATTGCACACAATGGCTCAAATGGTGTGTTTTATGCCGATTTTATTCAACTTCCTGAAGAAAATACTGTAATCATTTATATGACCAATGAACTAAGATATGATACTCAAATTGTAGCATGGGAAATAGAGCAATTACTTTTTAAGGAAGATTATACGCCCGTTGTACCCAAAATGAAAAGTATAAAACATGGCAGTACCGATGTTACAAATAAACAACTTGAAATCATACATCAGTTTGTAGAATTAATTTTGACCGATGATGGGAACATTGATGATTTCATCAACGGACATGTTGCCACTAAAGAAAGGGAACGGAGATTCAAAATGTGGGTTAAAGACATGAAAAAGGAGTTTTTGGGATATCACTTGAATCATATTTTGGAATATGGCGATATGAGCTACGATATTGTTTTGGAATCGAAAGATGGAAAAGTTGTCGATTTGACGCCATGTTTTGACCTACAATTCAATGAAAGTAATAAAATTATTGCTTTCGGATGGTAAATTAAAAACTGCCCATTACAGCGTATATAAAAAATGGGCAAAACAGTTTGGATAAGCCTTGTAATCCCCACACTGTGTTTTGGTCTAATTCACCTTCCTCTGTGAAAGGATTTATTGGAATTACCTCCTTTCACAAATGGAGTAACCATGATTGAAATTTAATTTCTGGTTCAACATTTGGATGGATTTTTTAGAAACTAGGATTATTGGTAGTCATATTGGCTCATATTGCTTTTGATTTAGTTTTTCACGTTATAGGACACCATATGCTTAGAGTAAGATCGGATGAAAAATAGAGCTTTAATTAAAAGGAATGTTTTTATAAATGGATATTAAAAAACAATTGGTCAACCTAATTGATTATATGCTGTGATGAATAGTTAATGCGTCATTTAACAAATGAAATCATGAATAGGAAAAAAATGAAACGAATGTTTAGAATAGCATTTATTCTTGGAAGTATAAGCTCTTTGTGGTTCGTACCATGGATCTTGATAAAGGCCTGGATCTTACCACTTCCCGATACGGTTCAGGAACAAGTCGATCAAGCGATTGGTCTTGGATTGGATGGAATGATCGTTTATGTAGACCAAGGAGGAAAGGAACCGGCCTTTTATGCTGCCGGTTGGAAAAATAGGGAGAAAAAGATACCCGCGGACCCTCATACTTTGTTCAAAATTGCCAGTATTACCAAGTTATATGTTGCGGTCGCCGTCGCTAAATTGGTAAATGACAACCAATTGTCTTTGGATAAAACCCTCGCAGATTACCTTCCAGAACTCGTGGGAAGGATTGAAAATGCTGATAAAATCACCTTGGGGATGATGGTGCGGCACCGGAGCGGCATTCCCAATTTCACCGACACCCCTGGCTATTGGCAACACCCACCGAGAACCGATATGGAAAATCTGGAGTTGGTACTGGATAAGCCGGCCGACTTTGAACCGGACAAAAAATACAGCTATTCCAATACGAATTATTTGTTGATAGGTGAAATTCTGGATAAAACGTTGGGATATAGCCATCACCAATATATAAAAAAGGAAATCTTGATGCCGTTGGGGCTGAACAATACCTACAGTTTGCTAAGTGAAGTGGATTTGGACGATGTTATGAGCGGGTATGATGTGGGTTATAAGGACGATTTAAAAAAGAACGATTTTATAAGCCCTGCAGGCTCAATGGTAGCCACAGCTGAGGATGTGGGCAAATTCCTGAGGGCATTGAATGATGGCTCTTTGCTAAACGATAATGAACAAGCCATTTATTCGTCCATTTATGAGTATGGACATACCGGATTGTTGCCAGGTTACTCCAGTATTGCCAGGTATCACAAAGATATTGATGCGGTCGTTGTTGAGTTTGTGAGCACAAGTGGTGGATATACCTGGAATTTAACGGAAATCGAATATAACCGTATTGTGAAAATAGTTAGAAAAAGGAAAAGTTTATAAGTGGGTTCACCAACAAATTTCCAACAGGTCGGGGATAGATTTTCCATCCATATCACAAATATTAAATTCACATGTAATAATTCCCGATTTACGCCACTAATCTAAATAAACGCCTTTGAGCAGCGATTTTTACGAAATATCTATTCTCCCTTTTGCCGGAATAATCATAAAGTTATGTCGGGCTTATACAAACTCGCAGGAAGATTTCGAAGATTATTATCAGGAGGTGTGTTTACAGATATGGAGGAGTAAAGAGAACTTTCGCAAGGAATCTGAATGGAGTACCTGGGTGTATCGAATTTCATTAAACGTTTGCTTGACCTTACTTAAGAAAAAGAAAAATAATGTACAGCATTTTGCGTCCGATTCTTTGCCTCCTCAAGAAATAGAGCATAATTACGCTTTTTCGGACGAATCCCTAAATCTATTATATGACGCTATTAAAAAACTATCGGAAATAGATAGAGCAATTATTGCGCTGTATTTAGAAGAAAAACCATATCAGGAAATCGCTGATATTATAGGAACAAATCCAAATAATATTGGGGTACGGGTTAAAAGAATTAAAACTAGATTAAAAAAAATATTGGATGGAAAAATCAATTGAAAATATGTGGAAAGAGGGGTTTCTTAAAAGCGACGCATTGGTAGCACCAAAGATCAATAGCCTTTACAGCAAAAAATCGATACATATCATTGATAAATTTAAAAGAATGATGAAAGTTAATATGTATGTTATTTTGGTATTTGCATTTTTAAATTTTGGCCTGTACGCTGCGCTTGGGACTCCAATTGCTGGAGGAATCATTTTTTTGCTCTTAATGGGGGTATGTTGGATGGGTATTTCGCGGGTAAGGACACTGAAAAGCATTGATGCCAATTTGAATAGCTATGATTATATCAAGTCATTCAACAGTTGGCTTAAAATGGCCATTTCGAACAATATAAAAATTATGCGTTTTTTCTATCCTCTGATATTTTTAGCAGCTTTGATGCCAATAGTACATGCATTGAAAGCAGAAGAAGTGACGAAAGAAGCGATTTTGAATTCTGGATTTCACCTCGTTTATGGAATCCCCGCTTTTATGTGGATAATTGCACTGGCCATTGCGGTCTTGATCTATGTTTTTGGAGGTAGAATTTACCAATGGGATTTAAACTTGGTTTATGGCAGGGTATTTAAAAAATTGGATGAATTAATGGCCGATTTGGAAGAATTAAAAAAGTAGACACTCCCTAGAGTACTGTGTGTAATAATGTAGCAACTATTATTTAAGAAAAATGAGTTTACATGTAATAAATCCAGTTTTCAGCCACCAACAAAGAAAACATTAATTATTATGACATTACAAGAAGTAAATCACCTTTTAGAACGTTTAGTATCCGAAACTACTAAAAAATCTGAAATCAAAGTTTATGAAAAATTCCTTCATGTTCTAAACGAATTAAGAACTAGAGAATTCTCGGAAGATGAAATTCAATCCATAGAAACGGAACTTGAGAGTTTAAATTTAAAATCGGATCCTGAGAATAGAAAAAATTACTTTAATAAAGCGCTTAAGCAGTTTAAAAAATTCTTAAGGGATACTTTTTCCTTTACTTCAAAAGGGTACTATTCTAATTTGGGTATAGCTCTTGGGTCATCTTTTGGAGTTCTTTTTGGAGTAATGTTTTTATTGGGGTTCGAGCGGTCTTTAGGGATTTCATATGGAATTAGCATCGGTTTGCTCATTGGTATATTTGTAGGTCAGTATATGGATTCTCGGGCTAAGGCCGCAGGGAATTTGATATAAGGACGCCATGTTGCCAAAATAGAAATTCATTTGTACATTTCTAGACATTTGTAACATGTTCGATTTCGAAGAGTTGACATGGTCTTACGTTCTTCATCTTTTAGCTCAGCGGGCTTTTGTCTTTTTAATGGACACCAGTGATTATTTATTGTTGTTTAGCAACTAATTATCGAGTTAATTCAACACAAATAACGCCTACCACCTAATCTTAACGCTCCTGTACTTTTCCTTTTTATATCGCCAAGTATCCTTTTACTTTGTGGTAGCAATGAAAGAATTAGAAAAAATATCGATTGGTAAGTCCATTTCCCTGTATTGGAAATGCCAGCTTTTAGGATGGGGAGCGGTTTCCATTTACTGGGCTTATGTGGTGTTTTATAGGGACGATTACGGGTACTTTTTTACTTTGCTCAACTATGTCCTTGACATTTCGATCGGAATCGCATTAACGCATGGCTATAGGTCCTTTGCCTTAAAATTTGGATGGAACTCGCTTAGCTTGCCTCAACTGTTTGTAAGAATTGTACCTTCCATCATCCTGCTGGCAGTTTTGTATATGTTGCTTGTAAATCTAAAATGGCATTACTATTGGGATATTTTTGGGGACAAGGATGTCGATTTATGGAACTCGTTAAAATATTGGGATCCCGTTTTATTAACCGGCTTAAGGTTAATGGCCATTTGGATTTTGGCCTATCATTTATACCATTATTATAAAATGGAAATTGAAACGGCCCAACAAAACGCCGAACTATCGATCATCGCCAAGCAGGCCCAATTGGACAATCTGTCCCAGCAATTGAATCCCCATTTTTTATTTAATTCACTCAACTCAATAAAGTCATTGGTCATAGAGAACCCTAAAACTGCCAGAAGGGCCATAGATTTATTGTCAGACATCCTGCGCTCTTCCCTTTATGAAAAGGGTGCCTCCCTTATACCTCTCAGGGACGAATTAGGGCTGGTAAAGGACTATGTTGAACTGGAGAAGGTAAGGTTTGAAGAGCGATTGAATATGGCTATCACCATGGATCCAAGCTTGGAAGGCACCATGATCCCGCCCTTGAGTATTCAGCTTTTGGTGGAGAATGCCATTAAGCACGGAATTGACAAACGTATAAACGGCGGGAGCATTACTTTATCAATTGTTCAAAAAGGACAGCAACTTGAGATTGTCGTTCAAAACCCTGGAAATATGGATGATCAAGGTTCTGAAACCGGTATCGGGATTAAAAATTTAACGAAAAGATTGTTGCTGCAGTACAATGGGGAAGCCAGTTTTACCATAAAAAACAGTTCCGGGGATCGGGTGACAGCGACATTAATCATTCCAATTCGCAAATAATGAACACGTATAAAACCATAATCATAGATGATGAGCGATTAGCAAGGGAAGAAGTGAAAAGGGCCCTTTCCAATTATCCTGAATTTGTGGTGATCGGAGAAGCCGCAAATGTGGACGATGCCATTGTTTTGATAGAAAAGGAAAGTCCGGATCTAATTTTTTTGGACATCCATATGCCAGAAAAATCGGGCTTTGATCTATTGGAAGAGCTCACGGTAATTCCCGAAGTGGTATTTACCACTGCCTATGATCAATATGCGGTCAAGGCCTTTGAGGTAAACGCCATTGATTATCTGGTAAAGCCTTTACGGGAGGAACGTTTTAGCATTAGCATTGAAAAGATTAAAGCAGCGTTTTCCAAAAGGGAGGCAAAGAGGGATGCCTTGCCAATGCATCACAAAATCTTTATAAAGGACGGGGAAAAATGTTTCTTTATTCCGTTGACGGATATTAGGCTTATCCAATCCATGGACAATTATGCCCGTTTGTTTTTTGGAAACGAGAAGGCAATGATCAAACGCTCATTGAACCTGTTGGCCGAAAAGCTAGATCCCGCGATTTTCTTTAGAATAAATAGAGGTCAAATTGTTAACACCCAATATATTAAGGAAATCCATCCACATTTTAACGGCAAGCTCCAAATCACTTTAACAAGCGGGGAATCCCTGGAGGTTTCAACCCGGCAATCTGCCAAATTTAAAAATTGGAACAGTTTGTAAAATAAGAAGAATAAAACGCTGCTTTCAAGTAGCATAATCAATCTGGATTTTTGGAAAATACTATCTCGATTTAAGCTTTAAAAAGCTTGATAATGGGAAGATTACATCAAAGAAGGAAAACAAATTTATTAACTATGCTTGTCGGGGGCAACTCCCGAAAAGATTAAATTTATAGAACCATGAAAAAACACGCAATCCTATTATTAGTGGCAATCGCAGCATTTAATGCCTGCAAAAATACGCCAAAAACCAAAGCAGCCGATACCATAACCCAAGAACCAACAGTTAACGATTTTAAAATTGGAGAGAAATGGACCTGGAAATGGAAACGCTCGGTAGAAGGGGAGGTTATGGCCGAAGGCGAGGACCAACAAGAAGTAGTACAATTTAAAGGCACCTTGGGGTTTTGGAATGGTATCGATACCGTCCTGGTTTCAAGTACCTTAAACCATAAAAGCAAAACCCCTATCCGGGATTGGCCCTTGCGCATAGGAAAAAAATGGAAATTTGAATCGGAATGGAAAAATGATGAAGGCACCACGGGAAAAACGAGCCAGGATGTTGAAGTCACCTCATTTGAAGAATTAAATGTAGTTGCTGGAAAGTTCTTGGCTTATAAAATTGAATACAAGGGCATTGTGACAAATTCCAGGGGTTTTAAAGGGGAAATGAATGATACTTGGTGGTATTCCCCTGAATTAAAAACATATATCAAACACGTAAACGATGACGGCTATGGTCTATATGTAAATGAGCTGGTTAACTATACAAGTGCCCAATAAAATAGCGGGCAAAAAAAAAGAATTCATGAAGAAAATAGTGGGCTTATTGTTTTTGGCCTTAATCCATCAGTCTTTAATAGGTCAAACGCTGAACTACGACAAAGCATCCTTGTCAGATTCGGCATCCTTGGACCTAAGTATGCAAAATTTGGCAAAGGCCTATTTGCAGCACAGCAAGATAGGGGACCAAAAAATTGAAGCAAAAGATCGTTATATGGTTGAAATACTCGCCGGTGATTATGAGGCTTCCATCCAAACGATTCGATCGCTGAGAAAAAATTCAGAATTGAATAATGGGCACCAGGGATATATCCCATTTGAACTGTTTTCAAAGGCCAAGATCAAGCAAGTGTCGTCTGGAGCTGCTTTTAGCGATGCGTACGCGTCGGTTTTTAGAACGTATTTGGGAGGGTGTAATGATGAACGAGCATATTCGGCTACCATTGTTTTCACGACGTACGATGCCGTCGCCCAATTCACCAATGATTTTAAGACCAATTATAAAAGCATTTCCGGCACATCCTTACCCTTGGATCAAGCCTTGATCCTTTTAAAATCCTTTTTCCTATACCACGTTTTTACGCTCACTGAACCTATTGTTTTTAAGGAATTGGAACGTGATGAAAATCAAAGATATATTATAAGGGAAGAGGTGATCGTTTCGGCCAGGGACGGGGCGGAAATATCCGTTTTCACAGCTCGCAAAAGGGAGGTCGCACCAATGCCCGCTGTTTTGGTATTCACAATTTATGCGGATGGGTCAAATCTAAGGGATGCCCTATTGGCCGCATCAAAGGGATATGCGGGTGTCGTGGCTACCTCTAGGGGAAAAAGGGGAAGTAAGGACGCTATTGAACCCTTTAAGCACGAGTATAAGGACGTCTATGCCGTTATTGATTGGATCAGCCATCAAGGGTGGAACAATGGTAAGGTGGGCATGTATGGGGGTAGTTATAATGGTTTTTCCCAATGGGCATCCATGAAGGAAAAGGTACATCCTGCCTTAAAAACTATCGTTCCGTCCGTATCAGTGGCCCCAGGTATCGATGATCCCATGGAAAATAATGTTTTTCTGAATTTCCCCTATAAGTGGATCCCGTATGTAACCAACAATAAGTTTTTGGATAATGCAGCTAATTTTGATCGCGACAGATGGAACCAGCTTGAGAAAAAATGGTTCGAATCTGGCAAGGCCTATAATAAAATGGATAGTATAGACGGCACTCCCAGTCCAATTTTTCAGGAATGGATCAGGCACCCGTCCTATGATACCTTTTGGCAAAATATGATTCCATACAAGGAGGATTTTTCCCATATCAACATTCCCATCCTTACCACTACCGGATATTATGACGACGGTCAACGAGGGGCCATGTATTATTACTTGGAACATTTAAAGTATAATCCGAAAGCTGAACATTACCTATTAATCGGACCTTATGATCATTGGGGGGCACAATTTGCATCCAGTGCCAATTTAAGGGGCTATCAAATTGATGAGGTGGCACATATGAACATTAAACAGGGGCTTGTATTTGATTGGTTTGATTATATACTTAAAGGCAAGAAAAAACCTGCCATACTTCAAAACAAGGTAAACTTTCAGGTGATGGGTACCAATACATGGATGCACGCATCCTCCCTTTCGGAAATGGGCAATGATTCGTTGGTTTTTTATTTGAGTCCCCACAAAAACATGGGCCATTACACGTTGGATACCGAAAAACTGAAAAGTAGGGTCGACCTACAACTCGAGGTGAATTTTGCGGACCGGACAAAAATGAACAATATGGAATATTACCCCTCGCCAATTATAGAGGATAGTTTGAATTTAAATGATGGCCTTGTATTTATGAGTGAACCTTTCAAAAAGGAAACGATTATCAACGGATCTTTTAAGGGCGAATTAAAAGTCGAGTCCAATAAAAAGGATTTCGACTTCGGTGTCAATCTGTACGAATTGACTACGGAAGGCAAGTATTTTCACTTGAGCTTTTATATTGGGCGCGCAAGTTATTCTGAAAGCAGGGAACAACGAAAACTATTGACGCCGAATACACCCACAACCCTAACTTTTGAGAACACCAGAATTGCGAGTAAGAAAATCTCAAAAAACAGTAGGGTCGTCATCGTAATCAACGGGAATAAGAATTCTTTTGGACAAATCAACTATGGTACCGGAAGGGATGTAAGTAAGGAATCGATCAATGACGCAAGGATACCCCTGGAACTGAAAATAAATACGGAAAGCAAGATTATAATACCTATTTGGATCGGTAACTAACGAAAGGCGATTTCGTAAAAAACAACTTCTGTTTTAGTGTTTTTCTGCTATGAAATCAACGTCATTGTAAGTCCAAAAAAATAGTGCTTGGAAAATGGGTATAGTAATTGCCAATAGCGGAGTTGGTTATATCCGGATAGGACCAATTACGTCAGTTTGCTTGGAGGATAGCCAAACTGCTTTTTAAAACAACGGCTGAAATATAAGGGGTCGTTAAATCCGACCAAATGGGTTACCTCTGAGACATTATACTTTTTCGACTTCAATAATTGAACGGATTTTTTAAGCCTGACGGTCCTGATAAATTCGTTGGGTGCCAAGTCGGTCAGCTCCTTGATCTTTCTATAAAGTTTGGAAGAGCTCATGCCCAGTTCGCCACATAAAAAAGTAGTGCTCAAATTGGGGTTGCCAATATCATCGTGGATCAACTTGGATAAATTCAACATAAACTCCTCATCCACCGGGGAATGCGTTAATGTGTCTACCTCGCTTTCCGCCTCATCGGAAAATCTATTTTTAAGTTCCCTACGGGACTTGATCATGTTTTCCATTCTGGTCCTAAGCAGGGAGGGATCAAAAGGCTTTACCAAATAGCCATCCGCACCGGAACTATACCCTTTTATTTTATCATCGTTATCGGAGAGGGCGGTCAGTAGAATAACTGGTATATGGCTTACATCGGGATCATTTTTCAGTGCATTGCAGAACTGGAGACCGTCCATGACCGGCATCATTATATCCGCTACGCACAATGCAGGTTTTACTTGGTGGCAAATTTCTAATCCGTCCCGGCCATTTTCGGCTTCAAATACCTTATAGTAATCGGATAGGTAGTCTACCAAATACGTCCGTAGTTCCAAGTTATCCTCAACGATCAGAACGCGTTCCTTTAGATGGGTGCTTTGGATTATCTTTTTGGGATAAATCATTTTTTTATGGGGTACAACAACTTGTTCGGTCCCATATTCAAAAACCTCTTCATTGTTATACGAATCGCGCCCGATAGGAATTTTAAGGGTGAACACGCTCCCTTTATGGGGTTCGCTCTGTACGGTAATTTCCCCTTTATGCAATTGTGCCAGAGCCAGCACCAGCGACAACCCGATCCCCGATCCCGTATTGTTCGCCTTGCTATTCGGGGCCTGATAGAAGCGTTCGAATATTTTCTGTTGACTTTCCAAGGGAATACCAATGCCATTATCACTTACCTCAACTATTAGTTCAGTTGACACAGAGTGCATCTGAACCCCTATAAATAAATCCACATTACCGTATTTAGGGGTGAATTTTAGGGCATTGGACAATAAATTGTACAGCATTTTGTCATACTTGTCTTGGTCTATATATCCTTCTAGGTCTTCAACTTCACAAATAAGGTTAAATCGTATTTTTTTATCGTCGGCGAGCTCTTCAAAGGAACGGAAGGTATTTTGGGTATGCAAAAGGATATTGGTCTTGGTAACCTTTAAAAGTAGTTCCCCGGATTGTGCCCTTCTAAAATCCAGAACCTGGTTAACCAGGTTTAAAAGCCGATTGGCATTCTGATAGATCAGATTGGATTTGTTTTGTAGAAACCGGTTGCCCGTTTTCACACTGTCGTCTATCAACTGTTTGGCAGGCCCAAGGATTAGGGTAAGGGGGGTTCTTAGTTCATGCGATATATTGGTAAAGAAAATGAGCTTTTCACTGTTGACCTTCTCGTCCCGTTCGCGTTTTAATTTTTCCATCAGCAACTGTTGTTTCAATTGCATTTTGGCCCTTAATTGTTTGCGTACAATAAAGAATAATAAAGTCGCCACCAATATATAAATTACAAAAGCGTTGATCGTCAACCAAAAGGGAGGAAGAATTTTTATGCCGTACGAGGATATATCGCTCCATACCCCACTGCTGTTCATGGCCTTTACGTTGAAGGTGTAGTCCCCAAAGAACAGATTGGTGTATTGTACGGTACGTTGCCTTACGTCCACGGTATTCCAGCCGTCATCAAAACCTGTCAGTTTATAGCTGTACTTGTTAAAGCGTTCATTGGTATAGGAGGGGCTCGAAAAGGTTAGGGAAAAGTTCCTGTTATCATGTTCCAATACCATTTCCCGGACCATATTGATATCCTTAGCCAGTATTTTTTGCCCGTTCAGTTCACTGCCCACTTCAATATCCTTGTTCTGGATTCTAATGTTGGTGATAACGGGAGGTGGGGAACGATCATTGTCCCCCAGTCCGTTCGGGGGAAATAAAATGATCCCATTTTTCCCGCCGAGATACAAATGGGAATTGTCGGCATAGTAAAAACCGCTCGGGCTAAAGATATCTAACCGGTTGCCACTATTTGTATGATATACTTTTGTTTCCTTGCTCCCAATTGCGTAACGCGCAACACTGTTGTTATTCATATTGAGCCATAGGTTCCCCTTTGCATCTGCTATAACATCGGTAATCCATCTGTCCTTTAGTTCTCCGGACACCTCCTGAAAATCGTCTAAATCCGGATTATAATGGTCGAGCCCTTTGCGGGTGGCCGCCCAGATCTTTCCGTGGGAATCTATAGTTATGCCACTAACGTTGTTATGTGATAATCCGGTTTGCCCTTCCTCTTTTGCCTTATAGACCTTGGTGTTTTTGGTCAGCGGATCGTAATTTACTACGCCTGCCTGGGTAGCGAACCAAAACGTATTAAGGCTATCTATTACGATTTGGTTAATATTGCTGTTTGGAAGTAGCTTAACGCTGCTATTTTCAGAACCCATCGTCTCCGTGTTTACTACAACGGCACCCCCTCCATAGGAACCTACTACCATCCGATTGTTTCCCAAATCAGCAAAGGCTATAACAGGGGAACGATCAAAACCGATGTCAACGACCTTGGAACGGTTCCGTTCAAAGTCATAAATCAATAACATACCATTCCAAAGTCCACAGTAAAAGGTCTTGCCATCTATGGAGTAAATACTGGCGATATCCTTGTGGTCATTGTACAAATTGGAAACGCGGCCTATTCTGGGGTCAGATCCATCGTCCTTAAAAATAAAAAGTCCGTTGTGTCTGGTCGCAACGATAATCCTATTGTCGTACGTTTTGGAAAAACCGCGGATTCGTGGTGCCTGGTTCCCTATATAACTGGAGATATCGAAATTGTACTTAAATTGATTTTCATAGGGGTCGTACTTATCCAGACCGTCCTCAGTACCGATCCACAGTACCCCTGAGGCATCAAAGTAAAGCGCGGTGACCAAATTGTCGATTAGCGAACTGTCATCGGACAGCTCGGAATAGTACCATTGGTATTTTTGTTTAGGGATATCCTCCAGGTGCTCCACCACCAAAATTCCTCCTAGAGTACCAAGCCAATATTTGCCATCGGGAGCACGGGCTATACAATTAAAATGGGGACCCAATTTATCCCTTGTTGCCGAGTCGTCAATATAGAGGTTTTGAAAGCTATCAGTTAGGGTGTCCAATTTGTATAAACCTTCCCTGCTACCCACGAATATATCCGACTTATCGTCCTCATAAATAAAATTTACATAAGGGTTAATTTCGTTGGACCCCGGTATTTTTAAGGTATAGGTATTTATACTGGCGACGTTGCCCAGATTGTCCAATGAAATCCTGGCAATCCCAGCGCTTCCGTAACTCCCGATCCAAAGATAACCTTTGGAGTCTTCGAATATTACCTTGATATACTTAAATCCTGGCAGTTCAATTTTCCTAATATTATCCATGTCAGGGCTATAGACAACGAGGCCATTGTCCATTGTTCCCACCCAGACCTGTTTAAAACGATCTACGTGGACCGCTCTGACCTCTTTGTCCTGCAAGCTGCTAGGATTGTCCTTGTCGGGCAAAAAAGTTTGGAACCTATGCGTGTCCATCCCAAACAAGGTAAGTCCGCCTCGGGTGCCTATCCAGAGGTTGTTGGATTCGCTATCCAGTTCCAATACCGTTATATCATCATTGGGGATGGTGTTCTCCGTCGGGGCGGAACTGGTGTAAGATTTAAATTCATGGCCATCGAACCGATTGAGCCCGGAAAAGGTACCCATCCATAAAAAGCCATTTTTATCCTGAACAATATGGCGGATGGAATTGTGGGAGAGACCATTTTCGTCGTTGTAGTGTTCAAACTTTAGGGATTGCGCCCGAAGGCCCCAAATGGAGGCCATTATCATGTATAGGTAAAAGAGTCTCTTTCCCATGACCGGAAGATAGTAAATTGAATTTACGATTTTTAGAGGGTAACCGTTACAAATGGAAAATATGGGCACTATTATTCTTTTACAAACGCTACGTTCGTCAGTTTGACCACAACAGGATTGGGCCAAATTTTATCATTGTAAAGACGCTGGGCCCTACTTATGGATATTTCCAACGACTTATCGTGTTGGACAAATGTAGAAGTTGGAATATTTTCCGGCCAGTATTCTACCACCAGATCATTTTGCCCCAATACAAAGATTCCCAGATTTTAAATTGTAGGTTCCCATCCATCGGCATATTTTCTTCCCCACAGCATCATAGCATCTCGATCGTAGATCCTACCGGTTTTGTCATCAATATCAAAGCCCTTGCCGGTTCGGTAGGCGATATTTGCGTAATGCACCATAGCCATACTGATCGAGGCGTCAGCAATAGGTGCCTGAAGTTTTTCCTTTCCACGGATCGTGTTGAAAAAATTGACCACATGGGCTGTCGAGGTGTCCCCGCCACCGCCCAAAGCAGTACCTGCTTCTACCGAACCGGCTTTTTTCTCCTTGATAACCTTACCGCTGCGGTCCGTCATCTCATATCTACTACGGTTAACGAAAACGGCTCCTTCGCTCCCGTAGATTATGGTTCCCCGGCCAGCGCCATAGGTATCGTAACCATTACGGCTTTTGCCGTCCCACTGGATAATTTTTTCATCGGGGAAGTTAAACGTGGCTTCCATGCTATCGTACATCTCCCAACCATCGTTCTGGAATGCCCTTTTATAAGCTTCAACACGGGCATGTTGCGGGAAATCTACCTGTAAGGCCCAACGTGCCACGTCAAGTTCATGCGTTCCATTGTTTCCTGCTTCTGCCGTACCAAAATCCCAGCCATACCAATGCCAGTTGTAGTCCCAGGTATTATAAGTGTATTCCCGTCGCGGCGCAGGTCCCTGAAAAAGATCCCAGTCCAGCCCTTCGGGAACAGGGGCACTTTTCTGTACCGGAACCTCACCACGGGAATTCTCGTAGAAGGCAACAGCTTTATAGGGCTTTCCGATCTTTCCGTCATGGATCATTTTTATGACCTCTATGGTATGGTCCGACGAACGTTGCTGGTTCCCCATTTGAACTATAGCGTTATATTTATTGGCTGCAGCGACCAGCATTTCATTCTCGTTCATGTTATGGCTGCAGGGTTTCTCTACATAGACATTTTTCCCCGCTTTGAGCGCCATGATAGATCCTGGGGTGTGCCAATGGTCTGGGGTGGAATTGAACAGTATATCTACCTCTTTATCCTCGATCACCTTTCTTATATCGTTCTCTAATTTGATATCGTATTTAAGGTCCTTTTTAAAATTCCCCAAAGCATCTGTGCGCTGGCTCTTCATGACATCGCACAAATACACCAATTGCACATTGCTCTCTTTGCGTACAATAGCGTCTTTGTACGCGCCATACCGTCGTCCGAGCCCTGCAATGGCGACATTTAGGCGATCATTGGCCCCAATAATACGGCTGTAACTGCTTGCTGGCATGGCCATGGCCGAATTTACAACTGCTATACCTGCGCCTCCTAGTGCCGCTTTTTTTATAAATCCTCTTCTTGTGTTCATATTTTGAATTTAAGGGTTTGATTTTTATTTTTTAAAAGTAACGAAATTTACGAGATCCCTTAAAAGGTTACCGTTCAAATTAAGCTCCCCCAACTTGGGCCAATACCTTGACCGGTAGATCTTAGGGCTGTTGAAAAGCTATTTTGGCGTTTCCGCGCTGCTCCTAATTTTATTTTGATTTGTCCGACATTTCCAAGATCAGTTCTCCTCCACCAACTATATCACGTTGGGAAATTTTATAACCGTCAACAGGTTCGTTATTTAAAATGGCCTTCGTTACATACAAATTCGTCGTGCTATTATTATTTGCTTTTATAGTAAATGGACCGTTTGGATAATAGCGCGGATTTAATTTAATGGTCACTTCATCAAAAATAGGGCTACCTATTTGATATTCCGGATTGTCCTCCGTTCCCCCGTTCATTTGGAACAGCCCAATTTTCATCAATACGGCGAGACTGCCCATAAGGCCTTGGTCTTCATCCCCACTATACCCAGTTGCGGGCGATAAGCCGCTAAAAACGTTGTCCACTACTTTTCTGGACCAATATTGGGTCAGGTGCGGCCTGTCTAATTGGCCGAAGATAAAAGCGGTCTGGATGGAGGGTTGGTTTCCATAGTTAATAGGAATACGCCTGTACTCGGGATGCAGTTCCTGGGCATGTGAGTTCCCTGCGGTAAACTTTGATTTTGAAGCAATCTGGAACTGGGCGTTCAATTTTTCGACCGCTTTTTCATTTCCTCCCATCAACCGGGCCAGACCTTTAAGATCGTGGGGCACGAACCAGGTAGATTGTGCCCCGTTGGATTCTATAAACCCGTGTTGGGCTTCATAGGGATCAAAATTCCGGTACCAATTACCATCTACGTCCTTAGGTCGCATCCAGTCCGATGTTTTGTCGAATACGTTCTTATAATTATTGGAACGCAACATAAAATATGCGTAATCTTCTTGATGTCCCAATTTTTTTGCCAGTTGCGCCAACGTCCAATCCTGATAGGAATATTCCAAGGTAAGACTTGCCCCATCTTGGTGGCCACCAAATCTTCCTTCGGGAATGGGGTAGGGGACGTATCCATTTTCCAAATAGTACTTTAAGCCTCCGCCTAGCGATGTGTCGTGCTCGTATCCCGCCTTTTCCATAATGCCACCGGGCATATGGTTTTTCTTTAAGGCCTGATATATTTTTTCCAGGCTATCCACAACAATTCCTTTCTGAATGGAACTCACTACAAACGGCGTTGAAGACGCTCCGGTCATCACATAGGTGTAATTACCACCGGAGGGTCCGCGAGGAACGAGTCCGCCATCTTTTTGATATTGCATCAAAGAATGTACAAACTCGTCCATAATCTCGGGACATACAAGGCCCCAAAGCGTATTGAGGGTCCATTGGGCTCCCCAAAAGGAGTCGGAATTGTAATGATTAAACTTTGGTTTGCCATCCTTATTAAGGGGCAATTGTCCAATCCTGAATATTTTTCCCGTATTATCGGGGTATGCCCCATTTACATCGCTTATGGTCCTGCGGCCTTGTAGGGCATGCCATAGGTCTGTGTAGAAACGCCTTTGTTGAATCTCGGTACCGCCCTTTACATTTATCCTTCCCAACATTTCGTTCCATTCCTTTTTGGAATCGGCAACCACCTTTTCAAAATCCCAATGTGACAGTTCCGCATTCATATTGGCTTTGGCATTTTCGACCGAGGTGTAGGAAATCCCTACCTTCATCAACACCTCTTTATTCTTGTGGTCTGTAAAAATCAGATAGTTTTTTGTTTTTTCATCATGGACCAAGGAATCTATACGCGTATTAAGTTCTATTTGAAAAAAAAGTTTGAATGGTTTGGGTCGTCGATAGGTTGGTCCCATGGTCAATTCACCGGAAAGCGATTTATCGCCCGTTTTCATCATTTTGCCCCCTATATTTTCACAGGGCCCCAATTTCGTATTTAGATTAAAAAGCACGGCAGGGGTACTATCGGTCGGAAATGTGTATTTGTGAAAACCAACCCTCTTGGTACTGGTAAGTTCCGCTGTGATACCATACCTTTCCAGTTCTATCAGGTGATAGCCAGGTGAAACCTTTTCTTTTTTATGTGAAAATTTTGAATAGAAATCGGTGAAGGCCGTCGTCTTGTTTTTATCCGAAATACTCAATGGCATAACGGACAGGCCTGAAGTCTGCCACCCGTGAACATGGCTAAAACCCTTGATTGTGTCTACCTTGTACCTATAGCCGCTTCCCCAGGCCCCATCTATTTCATTGTCGGGACTTAAATTGACCATCCCAAAAGGCCGGCTGGCCGAGGAAAAGTAAAACCAACGTGAATTCTCGGTATCCAGCTGGGGATATACAAGATCTACAATTTTAGATTCATGGTTTTTCGTCCCGGGTAAATGCCTGTTTTGCTTTTTACAGGAAGCAAGGGAAAATGTGGCCAAAAAAGTCCAAAAAACCCCTTTAATGAGTCTGTTATATGCCATTCAAATTCAATTTTATCGTTTTATATCGTATTGGGCGGATAACCCTTTATTTGGCCTTTTTACCTTCATAGTCTACCGATAATCCCATATAAAATCGTTGTGGACCCGTTTTCCATTTTGCTAGGTGGACGGATATAAAAATATTAATGGAAATCGCCTAAGGATTGATAATTTCGTTTCGGTTTTATAGATCCTAATATTGGTGTCCCAATAGGTAGTTGATCCCATCTTGAAAAAATATGGACGGATAATGTTACCCGCCCATATTTTAAGAACTCAACTAACTAACTTAACAATTACTTTAAGGGAACCAATAAGTTTAGTATCCAGGATTTTGCGTCATGGTCTCTGGCGAAATTTCCAACTCCCTAGCGGGTATTGGTCGTAACAAATGCTTTGATGCATCAAAGGCTCCATGATCTATAACATGCGGATTGTACATTTTTATACGCTCTTCTAGTTTGCCCATCCGTTTTAACACCGCCCAACGGTTGGCTTCCCCTGCCAGTTCTAAGGCACGTTCATCTAAGATGACATCCAAATCGATAGCCGTATAATAATTGGCTATGCCTGTGGCCCTTTCCCTGACCCTATTCAAATGAAATAGCGCCTGGTCCGTATTTCCGGCCCCAAGGAAAGCTTCCGCTGCAAGTAAATGTGTTCCGGCAACCCTAAAGATAAAGGCATCGCGGGCACCCCCGTTTTGATCAAAATAAACCTCATCATCAAATTTTTTCATGATAGGAAAGTGCGTAAAAGAACCGGTAGAATACAAATAGTTCACCCCCGAAATATCTGTTGGTTTACCATATAGGTATTCATCCGGTTGATATACCCAGTATCTATCCAATTTATCGGTAAGGTCTGCAATATCGATTTCATGTTTAGGGAAATAGAGGACAGTGTCTCCGGGCACAATTGGATCATTTCCCCATGAATCTGGTTCGTCCGCATAGATTACGCGGTGTATGGTTGCATCCTCACGGGTATCGTTATCCGCGAATAAGGAATAAAAATAGGGGGTCATCATTCGATTATCATCCGAAACACCGTATTGGTTTGAACGACTAATACCTGGTAGATCAAAAAGGTTGTACTTAAACAATGAATGCTTGTTGTTATTTCTATCCTCTGTGAATTCATCATTTTCCCATTGTGCCGCAAATAGGATTTCGGGGTTTACCTGATTGTTATAATCAAATACTTCGGCAAAAGTTTGGGTCCTAATATCGTAACCATCAATTGCCTGCACGGCCAAATCCGCCGCGGTTTGAAAATCGTTGGAACCTGCGTAGGATTTATATGCTCTTGTTAAATATACTTCTGCCAACAGGTGTTGTGCTGCCCTTTTTGAAAGGCGTCCTGTTTCTGTTTCCTCTTTAAGGTTAGGTAAAGCGGATTCCAGCTCATTAATAATTAAGGCAAAGGTTTCTTCTTCCGAGGAACGGGCATAATCATTACGTATACTTAACGGCTCTTCAAGGTCTATATTCACACCGCCATATTCCACGACCAAATTAAAAAATGCCAATGCCCGCAACGCACGCGCCTGGGCTATACCATAGGTTTTAACACTTAAATTGGCATCGCTCCAACTAATTTGGTTTTCATAACGGTTAATCGCTGTATTGGCTTTGGCAATTACAGCATAGTTGCTGTTCCAATAACCATCTGTGGTAGGGGCGACAAAATTGGTGTAATCGTTAGTGCTGCTAAACGTAAACAGTTCACTTTTGATTGTAAACATGTCCGTTCCTTCAAACTGATAGCTGTGATTCCTGTACATTGCCCTTGTAGCGGTGTAAACACCCACTATCAATTGATCGGCATTATCTTCATTGATAAAAGTTTCACTAGTTACATCCGAGTAGGCATCCTCTTGTAAAAAGTCATTACAGGAATTCAATAGTATTGAAAAAACCAGTAATGCGATAACTTGTTTTATTTTTTTATCTATTTTCATCTTTAACATATTTAAAATTAATACGACAACTTAAGTCCGATTAATATTGTTTTTGTCATATAACCTGCGTTATATGTATTATTTAATCCGGTTTCCGGGTCAGGGCCCGCATAATCGGTAAACGTGAATGGATTTTGAACATCTAGGGAAAACCTTAAGCTGGACAATTTTATTGCCTCCAACAATGACCGTGAAGCGTTATAGCCAAAACCGATATTCCCGATTTTAACAAAATCAAAATCTGTGTAGTAATCATTTCCTGTTGAGGCATAATAAGCTGCAGGGTATTTGGCATCTTGGTTATTAGGCGACCAATAGTCCAGTTTTACCTTATTAAATTTTGCGCGGTCATTTTGCCATGGCGCAAAATTGTTATAGAACTCAGAATGGCCATAAACCCCTTGCCTGGTGTAAATTTGCACGGACAAATCGAAATTTTTGTAGGTGAAGGTATTGGTCATGCCACCGATCCAATCTGGTGATATGGATCCGATTACGGTTTTATCATCTTGATCTAAAATTCCGTCATTATTGAGATCGGCATACTTCCATTGCCCTGGAAAGGCATTGTAGCTATGTGCTTCGGCCGCTTCGTCCAATTGCCAGATACCTTCTATTTTGTAACTGTAAATGGCATCTACGGGTTCCCCTATTTGGCGTACCCCGTGATCTCCATAAGGAAGTTTGTCTATACCGCCATCCAGCTTTAAAATCTCATTTTGGTTCCTTGCATAGTTTAAACTTGTAGACCATTCAAAATCCCCTGCCTGAACGTTTATGGTATTTAAGGTTATTTCGACACCTTTGTTACCGACAGATCCGTAATTGCCGATTGCCGTTGCGGAATAGCCGTTGGATTCATCGCCAAATCCGGTGATATTGGATAATGTCTTGCCCAAAATGGCATCGGTTGTCTTTTTATTATAAACTTCCAATCCTAAACGAATCCTATTTTTCAATACCGCTAGATCCAACCCAATATTGAATTCTTTAGAGCGTTCCCATGTTAGGTCATAGTTTGCCAACCCCGCTACTTGCACGCCGTTTAAGTGGTCGGTTCCGTACACGTAGTCCGCTCCGTTTAAAAACGCCAAGGACTGGTAAGGCTGGGCTACATTATCGTTACCGGACTCCCCGTAACTCAAACGTATTTTAAGATTGTTTAACCAATGCACATCTTGCATAAAGTTTTCATCACTGACTTTCCAAGCAATTGCCGCCGATGGAAAAAACGCCCACTCATGCCCAACAGCTAACTTGGAGGACCCATCGTAGCGACCGGTAAAGGTGAATAGGTATTTGTCGTTTATACTGTAATTTAATCTTCCGGCAAATGAGGCCGAAGTTTCTTTTACATAGTTGGTTGCATAATTAAACACATCCAATCCGGCGGCGGTATTGTAATACCGATAAGCATCGGTATCAAAATTTCTGGTTTCAATCTGGCTGCCCTCATCTTGTCTGTAATATACTGAAGATATCAGGGTAGTCTTCAAGTTTTGCCCTTCGGTAATATCAAAATTCAGATCGGCAATATTGTCCCATGTATAGGAAGTGTTAAAGAACGTATCATAATACGCACGGGTACGGGGCGCTTCGTTTCTGGCAGATTTGGTGTACAATCCAAATTGCTGTCCATGTCTAATCGTTCTTAAATTGGGTGCGAACTGCGTTTTAACGCTTATCCATTTTGCGGGCTGGTACTGTAAAAATACATTGGTAATTACATCCAATGTTCTTGTATTGTTTAACCATGCATCTTCATGGGCCTCGTAATATGGGTTGGTAAAACGACCGTCCTGATCGTCCGGAAATAGAATAATGTTACCTTCCGGGTCACGGGAATTTACCGTAGGTGCCAAACGCAATGTACTTCTGAACAATTCATTACTGCCGGTCTCACGTTCGGAAAGTGATAAATAAGCCTTTAAGCCTACCGTAAATTGATCGGATACTTTTTTGGTTATGGAAGTATTTAAGTTGTAACGATCAAATTTTTCTATTCCCATTACCCCTTCATTGCTCAAGTAACCTATGGAACCGTTGTAAGTTAAACCTTTACTTCCCCCGGATATGCCTAGGTTGTGACTCGTTTGCACACCGGTCTTTAGAAAGTCGTTCTGCCAATCCGTATAACGGCGGTTGGCGACATTGTTCGCTTCTTCATTTGAGGATCTAAATTCATCCGAGAAATCTACGGGAACATTATTATAGTCGTTAACGGTTGGATAATACGGTGCGTTAAAATCATAAAGCCCTTGCCAGTTTTTACTTCTAATCACATCTTCGACAAAGGCCACATATTCATCCCCGTTATACATATCGGGTTTATTGGCAACCGAATTTAGACCGACGGTTGTCTCGTAAGTGAATATCGTCCTTCCCTCAACACCATTCTTAGTAGAAATAATTACCACCCCGTTTGCACCTCTAGATCCATAGATTGCCGTAGCCGACGCGTCCTTTAAAATATCTATTTGTTGGATATCGGCCGGGTTTAATATGTTGATGTCATCAAAAAACACCCCGTCTACCACGTATAATGGGCTGGAAAGGTCTGCGGAAAGGTCATCATTTAGCCCATCACGAGTTTCATTGGTATTCTGTATAACGGTATTGCCCCTAATATCAATTGATATCGGTCCTCCAGGTTTATTGTTGTTTACCCTTACATCGACACCGGCTACACGCCCTTGAAGGGCCTGACCGATATCCGTTTTCTTTTGTTCCGTGATTGCGTCGGCATCCAAGGAGGAAACCGCCCCAGTTAAATCGGTTCTTTTAACAGATCCATAACCGATTACCACGACTTCATCGAGTTTTGCCATATCCTCCTGCATTTGAATGCTTATGGGGGATTGACCTGTGAATTTGATTTCCTGGGTAAGGAATCCAAGATATGAGAATACGATTACATCCCCATTCTTGGCATTGATCTGATATTTACCATCAAAATCCGTTGCCGTACCGTTTGATGTGCCTTTAATAATTACATTGACACCCGGTATTGGGACGTTCTGGTCGTCCGTTATAGTTCCGGAAACTTGCGTTTGCGCCCATACAGAAGATGAGAAACAAAGAATAATAACCGTTAATAAAAGTGTAAGTTGCTTCATTTTATTTGAGTTAAAAGTTTTTGCCAAAGTAGTGTTAAGGTCCAATGTGCTAATGGACATATTCATCAAAAACATGGATTATTTCCCAAAGTCGCGGCCTGCCTGGGAATACATCCCCGGAAATAGCCATTTAAAGTTGATGTTTTCCCTTGTATCCATAACTTAATCAACCCCTTTTTAGGATTAATGGGTACAGTATAATTACTACTTTCTTAAGATATATTAATAGGGGGGTCGGTATAAATACAAAATGGGAGTAGTGGTTTTACAGCTTACTTTCCAAGGTGAGGTCTACAATTAATTAATATGATTGTCACAAACACCCCTTGCTAGATATGCCCAATTTGAAGGTAATGGGAAGGCACGACTTTTTTTAGCTCCTTGAATTTCCGATTAAAATTGGAAATGGAGTTAAATCCGCATTTGTCGGAAACCTGCGCAATTGAAATGTCCGGATCGTTCCTCAGCAACTGACAGGCATGTTCTATTCTGAGCTCAATGAGGTATTTAAAAAATGTTTTGTTTGTCCGCTGCTTAAAAAATCGACAAAATGCGTTTGGGGTCATAAAAATCAAGTTGGACACCTGTTCCAAGGTAATTTCCTTTTGAAAATTATTGATCACATAATCAAACACAATTTGCAGCCGTTCCCCATCATTATTTGTAATTTGTTTTGGATAAATGAAATTGGTCAGCCCCATCGCTTCGCAATTGCATAATTTATTTATGAGCTTTAGAAATAGGATATACCTGGAAAATTTACTGGCCTTGGGAAGTTTTAGCATCAACCTTCCTATGGATGCCCTTGATGTGAGCGGCTTAAATCCGGATTCTGTTTTATAAAAGAACCGGTGCACGGTTTCCAGTTCCGGAATCCCATCAAAATGGGACCCAAAGGCCTTCTCGGTAAAAAATAGCGAAACCATATGTGAAAGCTTATCCGTCTGTTCCATACTTTTAAACAAGTGCGGAATATTGCTGCCGATCACAAATATATCCCCTTCCGAGTAAGGGTGGATACTGTCCGAAATAATCAATTTTCCCTGGCCGCCAACAATATAGGCTATCTGGATTTCCTCATGTTGATGGAGCTTGTTGTAAAAGATGCTTCCCTGGTCTACTTGTACGATCAAGTTTTCATTTAACGGTTTTGGAATTTTGAACGGAAATACTTTCATAGCGTAAAATTACAGAAATTACAATTAGATGTTCTTTTTGTGGGTAATATAGTATCAATTTTAGTTCCGCTTGAGGTTTGGATACGAGTGGATATTAACCTTCCTTCCCGTAATCTTATCCACTTTTGAAATAAAAATTGCATTTAGAAATAATTGTATGGACATTTGAAAAATGATATCCATATTATAAAACCCTAGTTGGGAGTCCTATTTAAACCAAGCACATCTTATGTTTTCAAAAGAAACCTATATCGAACGTAGAAAATTAGTCGCCAAGGGCGTGAAAAGCGGCATCCTCCTATTTCCTGGAAATGGGGAGAGTGGGATGAATTTTAAGGACAATTGGTACCCTTTTAGACAGGATAGCACCTTTCTTTATTATATCGGCATAGATCGGCCCGACCTCTATTTTTTGATCGACATCGACAATGATCTTGAAATCCTTTTTGGAAATGACGCCACCCCAGAGGAGATGGTTTGGATCGGCGCTTCCGAGCCGTTGGCGTCCCTTGCCGAAAAGGTGGGGATTGGCCAAAAAAGGCCCATAAAGGATTTATCTGGATATCTGGCAAATGCCAGGTCCAAAGGGCAAACGGTACACTATCTACCGCCGTACCGACCGGAAATAAAAATACAGATCGGGGAGCTGTTGGCCATTCCCGTACAGGAAATAGAGGCCCGAAAATCGATTCCATTTATAAAGGCCGTCATCGCACAACGGTCCATCAAAACTGCCGAAGAACTTGCGGAAATCGACAAAGCGGTCAACATTACGGCCGCCATGCACACCCATGCCATCCAACAGACAAAACACGGTCGGACGGAGAAGGAGATTGCCGGCGAACTACAGGCGATTGCGATTGCTGGGGGCGGCAATATTTCCTTTCCCATAATCTTCACTAAAAATGGTCAATACCTGCACAACCATGCTACACAGGCCAAGGTCCAGCGAGGGGATTTGGTCCTATGCGATTGCGGTGCGGAAACAGCAATGCACTATGCGGGGGATATGACCCGAACATTTCCGGTATCCGAAAGGTTTACCCCATTGCAAAAAGAGGTATACGATATAGTCCTGACCGCCCATGAAAGTGCGATCGCCAAGTTGAGACCGGGTTATTTATTTAAGGATGCACATTTCCTGGCATGTTCCAAAATCGTTGAGGGACTCAAAGGGATGGGCCTTATGAAAGGCGATGTAGGCGAAGCGGTGGCCCAAGGTGCCCATACACTATTCTTTCAATGCGGACTTGGCCATATGATGGGGCTGGACGTGCATGACATGGAAAACTTGGGGGAAGAATGGATAGGTTATACCGATACGTTAAAGAAGAGTACCGAATTTGGGCTAAAATCCCTGCGTTTGGGCAAAGCACTGGAAGTGGGCCACGTTTTGACGGTTGAACCTGGAATCTATTTTAATCCGTTTTTGATCGATGCTTGGAAGGCGGAAGGCAAATACACCGATTTTGTGAACTACGCCGAAGTTGAAAAATTCAAGGGTTTTGGTGGCATAAGGGTAGAGGAGGATTTTGTCGTTACCCAGGATGGCGCCCAACTGCTAGGTGATCCGTTGGCCAAAACGGCCGAGGATATCGAGGAGCTTAAGAACAAATAAAAATCAACATTTCACCTTCCAAGGCAAAGAGAAGTTTGACTTAATATAAGACTAGCGTATAAATACAAAACATTAAAATAATGATCAAGTTTATAAAAATCCTCCCGATAGCTTTTTTGGTTCTTTCGCAGGCCCTGGTTACCGCCCAAACGGAAGATCAACTCCTAACGCTGGACAAGATCTATAATTCGAACGAATTTGCCCAAGATTATCAAAGGCAGATTTTTTGGGTAGACAAGGGCGAGGCCTTTGTGACCATCGAAAAGGACCAGAATGGAAATGATCGGTTGATCAAATACATCAGCAAGAACAACCTAAGGAGCGTTTATCTTAAAGCGGATCAAATAACCCCAAACGGAGCGGACAAACCCGTAAGTATCGAGGGTTTTACCCTATCGCCGGACAATAGTAAAATCTTGATCTTCACCAATTCCAGTCGGGTTTGGCGCAGCAACACCAAAGGGGATTACTGGGTGTACGATTTTGATACCGATAAATTTAGCCAAATTGGAAAGTCCTTTCCTTCGTCTTCGTTGATGTTTGCCAAATTCTCGGATGACAACAAATTTGTCGCCTATGTTCAGGGGTTCAATATTTATAAGGAGAATTTTACCAATGGCGAGACCACGCAATTGACAAAGGATGGCAATGGCGATATAATCAACGGTACCTTCGATTGGGTCTATGAGGAAGAATTTGGGGTGCGCGATGGTTTTGCGTGGAGCCCGGATGCCGAAGCGATCGCTTTTTGGCAGTTGGACGCCTCCAAGATCGGGACATTTTATATGATAAACAATACCGATAGCATCTACTCCAAAATAATCCCTGTGCAATATCCCAAGGCGGGATACGATCCATCCTCGGCAAAGGTTGGCGTAGTGAATACCAGATCCAAGGAAATTACCTGGGTTTCTATACCCGGGGATCCCATACAGCATTACCTGCCGGCGATGCAATGGATCAACGATGATCTCTTGTTGATTCAACAACTTAACCGGAAACAGAACCAACTCGATATTTATACGTACAAACCCTCTGGGAATACCCTAAAAAGAATATATACGGAAACCGAAAAGACATGGGTAGATCTCAGCTATCCGGATATAACCGCGCGCAAGTGGGGCAATAATGATCTTTTGCTTACCGACAACAATACCTCTTTTTTGCGAATGACGGAAACCGATGGTTGGCGGCATATTTATAAAGTGGAAATTACAACGGGAAAAAAGAAGCTGTTGACTCCAGGCGAGTACGATGTGGCGACCATTTATGCCATGGACAACAAGCTTCTATACATCAGTGCCTCGCCCAAAAATGCCACCCAAAGGTATTTGTACAGCGTGCCATTGAACGGGAAGGGTACTTTAAAAAGGATCACCCCTGATGACTTTATAGGCGTAAACTCGTACAATGTTTCCCCCAATGGCAAATACGCCCTGCACAATCATTCCAACGCAAGCACGCCAAGAACGACGAGATTGGTGGGTCTGCCCAATCATAAGGTGATCATGGACCTTGTAAAAAATGAGAGTATAAAATCGAAATTGGCAAAATTGGCGCTCCCCGAGACCAGCTTCTTTAAGGTCACCACCTCGGAGGGCGTGGAAATGGACGGGCGGATGACGAAGCCCATCAATTTTGAGCCCACCAAAAAATATCCTGTGCTGTTCCATGTATATGGGGAACCGTGGAGCGTGGTAGCCACCGATAATTGGGTAGGCCTATACGAAATCTTTATGGCGCAACAAGGCTTTGTGGTCATCAATATGGACAATAGGGGAACACCTTCCCTAAAGGGCAGCGAATGGCGCAAGTGCATTTATCGCAAGATCGGTGTCCTGAACAGTAGGGACCAGGCGCTGGCCGCCCAAAAGGTGCTGCAGGAATACAAATTTTTGGACAGTCACCGTGTAAATGTCTGGGGCTGGAGCGGCGGGGGCACTATGACCCAAAATCTTTTGTTTCGCTTCCCCGAAACCTATACTACGGGGGTTGCCGTGGCCGGCGTGGCCAATCAGCTTACCTATGACGATATCTATCAAGAAAGATATATGGGCCTTCCCCAGGAAAACATGGAAGATTTTTTGGAGGGATCTCCTGTTACCTTTGCAAAAAACCTGGAGGGCAATCTCTTGCTGATCCACGGCACCGGGGATGATAATGTACATTATCAAAACATGGAAATATTGGTAAATGAACTCATACTTCAGAACAAACAATTCCGGATGATGGCCTATCCAAATCGTTCCCATGGCATTTATGAGGGAGAGAATACCCAGAGACATCTATATACCTTGATCACCGATTATTTCTTGGAACAAAACGGCATGAAATAAGGAACCTGCCCATGTGAAAAAACGGGCATCCCGATAATGATTTTTAAGTTCCGATAAGCAATCGATCTGTTTGGGCCGATTTAGGTCTATGCTCGGTAAACCAATGGCGGTAGTTCAGATTTTAAACGGACGACCATTTTATTATTAAACTTGGCAGCGTGGAAATTTTGCAATGTCCATCAATCATAGTTTTGTGTGCAATGCTCAAAAGTTTACCTGAAATTCCTGCTGAAAAAATTAGTCCTTTCTAATTTGAATGGTAAATGCCTTTTTCGGATTTTGTTTTAACAACAGATTTATGTCTTCTTGTGTAAAGCCATTTTTTTCAAGTTTCGGGATTAGCTTGGTAAATAGATCTGTATATCCCCTATAATTTCCACCGTTCCCTTCCCCAACATTATACCATCCAGAATCCTGTGATATAAGGATATGGTCCAATATCCCTTCATCCTTAAGTTCCAAAAGTGTTTTTACGAACCAATCAATGTTTCCGGAACTGTCCGGGTCATTCGGAGTACCGCCATTAATATTATCCAATGAAATCCACGCTCCTTGTCCGGCCGCTTCTAGGTAACCTGGAATGGTCCCGTTCTGGGCATGGGTCCAAACAAATGCCTTGGGCGAAACCCCCATCTCCTTTAGCAATTCTATTTGGGCCAAAGCAGGCCCATCACTTCCCGTATGTGAAACAATGGTCATCCCGGTTTCCAAATGGGTGAGTGCCGCAGCCTTGACTAAATTCTTGTGTATTTCGGACAGATTTTTATCATCTTCCACCGATATTTTTATAAAGCCAGGTCTAATGCCGGAACCATCAATGCCGTATTTATACTCTTTGATCCAATGTGCCGCCATTTTTTGTGGAGTAGCATTTAATAGGCTTGTGGGAATGAATTTGTTGTTGCCCGATCCGTAGTAACCGGTATTTGTAAGTATATGTATACCGCTCCGCTCCGCTAATTCCTTTAAGATATATGGGTCGCGTCCAAGATAGGCAGGGGTGCAGTCCAAAAAAGTAGAGACATCATATTTTTTAAGTTCTTCCAGATAGGGCAAGGCACGCTTAACAATTTCATCGCGGTTCCAACGATGAAAGCCCGTGCTATCGGCTCCTATCCAATCTACCATGACGTGTTCATGGATTAGGGCCATGCCCATTTCTTCCGGTTCAATGGCCCCAGTGACGGTAATGATCTGTGCCAGGGCTATAGACGGAGCGATAAAGGAGAGAAAAATTGCGAAAGTTTCCAAGGGTTTTTTCATTGCTGAGGCATTTGCTTTCCAACTTTAAAAAGTATCCCTTAAAATATGGAATCTTTGGCAATTCTCCGAATCGGTAATTTTAACCTTTAAGTCGCTTCCTAAATAAAATCTTATGATAAGGTAATTACCATAACGTGAATCCCCAAATTATGGTCATGGGAAAGGAAAAAATGGAAAAAGTGGATAAAAAAGAAGCTTCTGGATTTAGCCATTAGAAAAAGCTTAAACGGGTTCACGGTCAAAAACCTTATTTTGTTAAAAATTTAAAATTATGGGGCCAAAAATTTCAATCTCATGTTAGTCCTATAAATCTTGCTCAAACCGTTGTTGCTTTCGTCGATATAGTCTTTAAAATCTGAAATGGAGCTGAATTTTCTTGGCTTAATATCATTTCTCTTGCTTGTAAAGTATAGGACCTGGTTCTCCTCATCGTAAAAGGGGCAGTATTCCATATATTTTGTGTTGATCGGGGTTCCCAAATTTGTTGCCTTTTGCCATTTTCCGTTGGCCCCTTTTCGGGAAATGTATAGATCGCCACTGCCCTGACCATCTGCCTCGTTGTATTTGGTATAAAGTAGAAAATCTTCCTTTCTGGAGATGAAAGCGTTAAACTCATAACCAACGCTGTTTATATTTTCATCCAATAAAACGGGATCTGCGTAGTTGCCATCCTCCCATTTGCAAAAATAAATATCATCCTTTCCCAGTCCGTTTGGGGAATCCATGGTAAAATATAGGTTGTTGTTTTCACTTACGGTGGGATAAAATTCGTCCAGGGCGGAATTGACAGGTTCCCCTATACTCCTTGGTTTGGTCCATTCGGCATCGGCGCTATTTCTGTCTACATACCAAATATTAAAATCATTTTTATCCGAAGTTGAATCTTCCAACGGCCGATCGGAAACAAAAAACAATCGTTTTCCATCGGGTGATAAAAAGGGTTCCAAATACATGTGTGAATCGCAAAACGGCAATAATTCCGGGTTTTGCCATACCTTGTTTCCCTTTATAATGGTGGCTAGCTGGGAAATTTCCTGACCAGGACTTTGTATAGTAAAAAATGCTTCCTTCCCATCATTTGAAATACAAAAATCCCTTACATTGAGGAACTGATTTAGCGCTTTATCAAATTGAAGGATTTCATTATCGACCTGGGCCGACAATAGGGTTGAAATTAATAAAATGGCAGTTGTCAATCTATTTGTTAGCATAATCTACTCGACTTTTGGTTAATCCTTTGAACGATTCCGTAAATTCATGGACTTATATCGTTCGAATATATAAAATTTCACTATTGTACATTAAAAAGACAAAAGACCGCTGCGCTAAAGGATGAAGGACGTAGGACTTTCTCAACGCATTGAAGCAAAACAGGTTATAATTGTCAAAAAAGTGTACGTTTTAAATTTTCCTTTAAGTAGGAAATATTAAACTGAAATCGACACGGTGCCATAATCGGCCCAGGACGTTTGCAATCAATTTTTAACAGTCATTTTCTCTTTGGTATATTGGACACTAGTGATAAAATTTAAGTATTCCCATTAGGTTAGGCAAATTAATCGAATTTTCGGACTTTTGTCTTTGACCCTCTGGAACGGCATGTTCGTGCCGGGACGGGCCTCCGAAGATGGTCGGCTACAAGAAATGTTTGTTAACCAATAGTAATTATTTTGATATGATCAACAGACGCAAGTTCATTAAATCGTCCGCCACGGTTGCAGGGGGAACCCTGATAACACCTTCCATTTTAGCGGCCAGCGACCGTGGCAGGTCGGAAATCAAGAAGGTCGGACTTCAGCTTTGGTCCATTGCAAAGACCCTGGAAAAGGACCTTACGGGTAGCTTGGATTTGCTTTCCCAAATAGGGTACAAGGAGCTGGAGCTTTACGGTCCCTATCCGTTCAGCACCGAAAAGGATAAGGCAACCTGGCAGAACATCATCCCTATGGTCGGTTTTTCCCAAAGCGGTTATTATGGGCATACGGCAAAGGAGTTCCGGCAACTTTTGGAGGACAGGGGACTTACCACGCCCAGCATGCACGTCGGACTTGATACGTTGCGCAATAAAATGGGGGAAACGGCGGAGGCGGCGCATATTTTAGGGCAGCAATACGCCGGTATTGCCTCCATTCCCGAAGGGGAGCGCAGCAACCTCGATGGGTACAAGCGGATGGCGGATGAATTTAATGAGATCGGCGCCAAGGCGAAGACCAACGGGATCCGGTTTATGTATCACAATCATGGTTATGGCCTAAAGGAAATCGATGGGGTAATACCTTTTGACCTTATCCTGGAGCGAACTGATCCTGCTTTGGTGTTTTTTGAGATGGATATTTTTTGGACCATTGCCGGAGGCGCAGATCCGATAAAATATCTCGATGCCAATCCGGGCCGTTATAAGCTCATGCATGTAAAGGACATGACTAAACAGGTCCGTTTCTCGGGCGATGGCGGAAACCCGCAACAATGGGTGGAGCTGTTTCCCTATATTACGGATGCCGGCAGTGGGGTGCTCGATTTCAAGACCATCCTGTCGCACGCCAAAAAATCGGGGGTCGATCATTTTATTTTGGAGAACGATGCCATTACGGACCCAAAAAAATCCCTCGAGAACGGATATAAATTTCTTTCCTCCCTTAAACTCACTTAATAGTTTTATGAATAAATCATCACTTTTACTTCTGTCCGCCCTGGCCTTCTTTTGTATTTCTGCCTTGCGGGCACAAAACAATATTGGAGACCTTGATAAGGCCGCGGCTTTTAGCTTTTCGATCATGAGCGACAACAAAGGCTACTCCACCGAAAATCCGGCCATGAATAAATGTGATCGGTGGATTAGGGAAGGAGGCGATGCGTTTATTCTAGGATTGGGAGACCATGTAAAAGATAATAGGCCGAATCCCTTCCTAAACCTGATCGTGCACGATAGTCTTTGGCACAATCACTTTTATCCCAATGTGGCCGATGGGGAAAATGAATACTGGGGAACTGGCCAGGAGGATTGGGGCGCAGGCGCACCCATCCTGGATTCCGTTGGACTATACAGTAGAAAGAATGTGCAGATTAGGGACAACAAATGTGAGTATTATGCCATTGAAAACCACGAGGGGATCACCGTGCACATCATTCAATTGCACTTCTCCGATAGTCCGGCCGACAATCCATCTTTTGCATTTAACGAAAGCAGCAGGCAATACCTGATGGATGTTTTGGACAGCATCGACAAAACGGACAAGGATATTATTGTAGTTCTCGCACACAACGGGCCCTGGGTGGCGCAGCTGAACCCGGAAAGAAAGGCCAAACTGATGGACAAGGCGGACTTGATACTTGGAGCAACCACGCATATGTTCCAACGTTATTATTTTCTGGGCAAGGAGGTCGATACCGGTGCCGCCTCGTTCAATACGGGGGCTGTTGGCAATAGCAGGCTTAGTGGGTTCCTGCAGGTACACGTATTGAAAAACCCGACCAGAATGGTCATTCAATATCAAAAGACGCAAAACGAAGACCGCCAACTACAGGACATAGGATTTGCTTTTGAAAAAATAATCAACGGAAAAATTTCGGAAATAGACTGGGCAGATTATAATATTGCGGGGAAAGGTGTTGAATGACAGCGCCATTCATCGCTAAACGTCGATTTTCTTCCAATTTTAGTATCAATCCAAAAAATCTCAACCAACCCAATACAATGGGAAACAACCACAACATGGTCGGCCTATTTCCAAACCCTGCAAAATCTTGCTTTTGTCACTTTAATAATGGCATAGCAATTATCCTATTTAGCCTCATATTATTTCAATCGACAAGTGGACAAACGGGTAGCATCAATGAACCAATACGATATACAGGAGGGGTTACGATCGATCCCACCACCCATGAAGCCGGGTTGCGCTACGCCATTGGTGTAGAGAATATTCAGACCATGCGGGCAAACAGGACGCATCCCGAATGGAGTGACGGTTACGGATGGACGTACAGCCATGCATCCAACCTGGCTTACTGGAATGGCCGGTTCTATCAACAATATTTAAGTGGGGTGGCAGATGAACATATTTCTCCGGTACAAACCCTGCTTATAACCTCTAAGGATGGAAAGGATTGGAGCTTTCCAAAAGTAATTTTCCCTCCCTATAAGGCTCCAGAAGGTTTCGAAATTCCGGAAGGGTCTACGGGCTATATGATGCATCAACGGATGGGGTTTTACGTAGCCCCCAATGGGCGTTTGTTAACATTGGCCTTTTACGGCCACACGGAGGACCCATTTAGGGAAAATGGCATTGGTCGCGTAGTCCGTGAACTGTATAAGGATGGGTCTATGGGGCCTATCTATTTTATCCGTTATGATAGTGAAACCCCATGGAACGAAACCAACACAACGTATCCTTTTTATAAAAAATCCAAGGACAAGGGCTTTCTTGCCGCCTGTGATTCCCTGTTAAACGATAAATTGCAAACCTTACAATGGTTTGAAGAAGATAATGGGGCGGATGGCTTTTATTCTTTTAATAAAGGGGAACAGGCATTTTCCTGGTATAAGCGCAAGGACGGAAAAACCGTGGGGCTGTGGAAACATTCCTTTGCAGCACTTTCGGACGATGAAGGGCAAACATTTTCAGATCCCGTAAAAGTGAATACCCTCGTTATGTCGGGCGGTAAAATGTGGGGGCAAGAAACGGAAGATGGCAACTATGCCATCTCGTATAACCCTATAGATAATTCTGAATATCGCTACCCCATGGCTTTGGTAACCAGCGAGGATGGTATTGTTTATGATAATTTATTGCTGGTTCAGGCCGAGGTGCCCCCAAGACGGTTTTTTGGAAGGTGGAAAGATTTTGGACCCTGTTATATGCGGGGGATTACAGCAGGAAACGGAAATCCACCGGGTGATGATATGTGGATGACATATAGTATGAACAAAGAAGATATTTGGATGTGCCGTATTCCCGTTCCTATTAAGTATGCAGTAGGTCAGGATGTGCAGGACGACTTTGAAAATAGGACCGTGGGAGGAACAATAACCGACTGGAATACGTATTCGCCAAAATGGGCAAACATAAGTCTGGTGGTGGAAAAAAATGGAAACCAATGCTTGGAAATGAACGATGGGGATCTGTACGATTATAGTCGAGCTATCCGTGTTTTTCAAGAAGGGACCAACCTTAAGGCCAGTTTTAAAATAAAGGTTCAAAGTATGGATACCACACAATTTGATATCGATGTAACCGATAGGTTTGGCAACAGGCCGGTACGGATTTCCTTGGGCAAAGACGGTTTTATAAAAGCATCCAACGGTTCGGGAATGAAGACGTTGATGAGATTTGAGGTTGATAAATGGGTCGACTTTAAAATTGAAATGAATACGGATGATTTGGGGAGTTATTCCCTATTTGTAGACGATAGCGCCATATTGGAAAACGTGCCTACGGTGATGGCCGTTAAATCTGTAGAAAGGTTATCGTTCAGAACAGGTCCTTATCGGGATTTGCCTACTAGGGAGACCCCAAATGAAGATCCCCATCCCCCTCTACAGGATGCCGATGAGAAACAACCACTTTCGAGTTATTTAATCGATGATGTTTTTATTTCAACGACTAAGAAATAGTCCTGTCCCGCCCTGGCCCTAGAGGGAATCAGGACTATTTCAAAAGAATTTTTATTGGTTTTGCTTAAAA
>SWCD01023723.1_pt1 | contig 73938 bp, 53 predicted proteins | sample 4693011 | NCBI WGS metagenome assembly SWCD01 (sample SAMN10267278, study PRJNA491770) | bioreactor metagenome | isolation source: DHS bioreactor inoculated with marine | place: Japan: Omine Ridge, Nankai Trough
AAAAAACATGATTCAGGTGTTAATGGTGTGTTCTGACAGAAGTCAGAACCACTAGAAGCCGTAATGAAAACAGTCGCTATATTAGATACACCACTGTCGTTATCATTGACAGTATATTGCAGCGTATCACTACCAACAAAACCGGCGTTTGGCGTATAAGTAATCACACCTGTACCACCAACTGTTGCGTTACCGTTTGTTGGAATGGTGGTAATACCAACCGTTGTATTATTTATCGTACCATCCGAATCAGTATCATTTGATGTCACATCAATATCGACTGAAGCATTTACCGATGTATCAATCAAAGTAATGTCATCAACAGCAACCGGTAAAGCATTAACAATATTTACGGTTACCGTGCCGCTATTGGATGTCGCACCATTATTATCTTTAATCGTGTAAGTAAACTGGTCTGCTCCAAGGAAAATATCACCAAACGTGGGTGTGTATGTTACCTGCCCGTTTACCAAGTCAACACTGGTTGCACCATTTGTGCCTTGTGTGGCCAACACTGAGGTTGGATCTACCGTCCCATCGGTGTCAGTTGTTAAGGCAACTACATCAACAACAACGTTGCTATTTCTGTCAACAGAAACAGTAGTATCGCCCGCAACAGGTGGATCATTGACATTAACAGTGACTGTCGCTGTATTTGACGTGTCTCCATCATCATCATCAACGGTGTAGTCAAAACTTGCGACACCGATAAAACCTGCTGAGGGAGTAAAGGTCACTTCACCGGTCACTGCGTCGATATTCGTAACTGCTCCATTTACCGGATTTGATGTGGCAACCGTTGTGGCATCAACTGTGCCATCAGAATCTGTAACATTGGCACCCACATCAACGACTGCGGCGACATCTTTGTCAGTGCCGACAGAAAAATTCTGCGCAACGGGTGGGATATTACCGGTTACAAGACTAACATTAACTGTAAAAACTGCCGATGTATCGCCGAGAGTATCTTGTACCGTGTAGGTGAATGTATCAGGCGTAACGGTATCTGTTAGTGGAGTAACATTGTCCGTATAGCTCGCAATACCGGAGTTATTGATCGATATTGTTGGTGCAGGTGACCGAGTTCCAGTATAAGTATATTGAAAACTTGAGGTATCTACACCCGGTCCATCAGGGTCAGACACATTACTTGCCAGATCAATCGTAAAGGTGCTACCAGTAGCTCCTGCTGCAAGCAATGGATCTGAAGTCGCCACCGGTGCATCATTAGTACTGACCACTGTGCCTTGAAGATGTAACTCATAAAGGACACCACCAAAACCTGAGGGGTCGCCAACGGGAACATGTGCCGCATAATCGATTGTAAAACTTTCACCCAATTCACATGTATTCGGGTCTACACCACCACTACAAACTAGTACAGCCATACCTGTATCACCTGCACCAGCATCACCGCCCATATCGATTATCGGTACTTCAGACCATGTTACAAACCATGAGCTCATATCAATTATTGAGTCATTACCAGAGACAGGTATCCCTATATGGCCATTAGTTCCTTTTGCACCAAAGAAGTCCCAATCTTGTATAAACGGTGAGCGATTATCAGCTGGATATGGGTTACTAAGACCAACATCAGCGGTGCTAAAACTTTGAGCTACGCCACTCAGCATTAATGGTGCATTGCCATCCAGAGCAGCAGCCGGGTTACCCCCCATATCAAAATATGAGCCAGCATCAGCTCTGTCAAAAGCACCAAAATCACAACTAGGGTATACCCCGCCAACAAGGCAAACCGGATTTAAATTACCGACGATGTCTAAACCTAGTGAACCGTTGGACAGATCAGCGTTTGCAGATGAGGCGAAACTGCCAATACTCAATATAATAGCTGATGTTAGAGTTTTCTTTTTCGAGTTAGTCATTAGAAGAGTGCACGTGAATCTTGAGGAAATTCTTTCTTTCATATTCATAATTATTTTTACCATGTAATTCTGTTATTTATCGCTAATCAAACCCGCGTTAAAACTTCATTGAGAAGCTGACACCCAAGGAGTCTTGTTCCATCTCAAGTGAGCCATAGTTAGAACCATCATCAGAAACATAGGTTGGGCCAGACTGCTCATAGTAGAAAGCGTGTATATATGAACCATTAATTTCCATTGTTGGAGATATTATATAAGTACCGCCAAGTGTTAGATGGTTCTGTGTAATTGCGGGAGCAACCAGGTTAAAAATAATCTGAGTGTTTTCATCAATTGGACTTTTTCCATAATTCCAGCCAAGGCGACCAATCCACTTTTCGTTAAAGCCATACTCAGTACCTAGTTTGAAAACGGTCTGATTTTCCCAGCCAAAACCCAATCCACCAGTCATACCAAGTGACTGTGTAGCAGGATCCATTACGCCACTCGGGTCACCGGCAAGATTTGGACCGGGATTGCTGATTGCATTGATATCCTCATAAAATGTGTACGTAATATCAGCAGCAACTGTCCATGTCGGTTTTATTTTATAGCTCGCGCCTACGCCAAATATAGGTGGCGTATCAAAACTACCATTTTCAGCAAAAAGTTCATTATACTTTTCAAAATTCTCAAAATAGATCCTGGATTGATACGATACACCCACTGTCCAGTCATCAAATGTGCCTAACCAACCCAGTTTAATACCAGCACCAACACTCCAATCGTAACCCTGGTTACTAAAACCTTCACTGGTACCGGGTGTTTGTGTGAATGGATCAAACAGCTGAATTCCTTTTGCCTCAAAGACCTGAGTGCCAAGAATAAATGAAGCACCAAAACTATGCTTTTTATTCATTTTATATGCAAGTGACAGGTGGGTTTGCATAGTAATAAGAGTAATTATCAACTCGTCTGAAGTATCACCACCGGCCGCAGCCTGGTAAAAGTTCACATCATAATTAGTTGCGCCACCACCAGCTGGAATCATACTGAAACCAAAAGTAAACTTATCATTTATTGGGCTGGTAAAACCAACATGTGGCATTGGGAATAAATTGTCTACGCCGAACAAATCAACATTACTAGGCGAGGAAACAGAACCTAGTGTTCCAGTAACGTCTGCCGTAAAGAAGGTCATGCCAATGTCGAATCGACCACCCACGTGACTGATATTGGCAGGATTGGCAGATCCTGAAATTGTATCCACCGGCATTGCTATTGCAACACCCCCCATACCTTCAGAGACAGTACCATAAGCTGGCATAAATAAACCATTTGTCGCGTACGCAGTCGGTATCATCGTAAATGAACATACCAATAATATTGGTGCATTCAGTTTTTTTATTATACTTCTCATTTAAACTTCAACTCCCCTTAATCAACTTAAACTAGCAATTAATATTGTTTAGCAATTTACGCGCCAATATACTTTACCTTGCTAATTTAGCTAATATTAGTTTTTTATAAAAAGAAAAACATCAACCGCCAACGGACGACACCATCCTATAGAATTAGATGATTGTCAAGAACTTACAAACTAAAGTTTATTTTTTAGATTGAAAATAAATACAATTAGAGGTGAGGTGTATAGTGTTTTTAGTGGAGCAAGTATTCAGCTTTTCCTACAAGTATTGAAATCTTCGTATTTAATTTTTTGGAACAGTGTTAAAGAATCAAGTTACATTAGTAATTGAATTCGAACATGAAGAACTGACCATATAGGGTGAATGAATAAATCATGATTTCACCTGACTTACATTATTGCCTGAAATATGAACAACATAAGTTACATGTGACGCACGAGGCCCATCCTAAAACCAAGCAGATAAAACATATGATATGAAATTTACCTAAGATAAAGACCTATACAATAAACTTTAAGAATTAAATTTAACCACTTTAATAAAACGATAAATTAATTTTATCTATCTCTTTGTTTATTATTAATATATTTGCTATATATATAAAAAAGTTCATATTTCACTACATATAAATGTCGATTTTTTTAACAAATAAAAAATACTTTCTTTAAAGGGCGTAAAGCCACTATGTTCTTGAATAATAATCAAATAAAGCAGTATTCTTGAAACAAACTGGATAAAGCCCACATATCTCAGCTATTTTTGTAAATCCAGAGTCGATACAGTTTACACATTGCACTAAAGTTTTGCGTCTATCTAAAATGAGAACCTTAAGAAAGTTTGTAACCTATTGTTATAATTAACAATAAATAAACTGGCATACCAATTGCACTGATACTACGACAAGTACTACTTGAAGTACTAGAAAAAGGAAGTAAATGCACATTGCATAAAGCAATTAGGCAACCTTCCATTACTAATATGTAATAATAATTTTTGTTTTGAGGAATTTAAATATGAAAAAGACTTTATCTGTTAGCATTACAGCTGCACTCGGACTCGTTGCTGCAATGGCGGCAACGTCTGCATCTGCAACAACCTTGGCTATAACAGCAGGAACACATACATGTGTGGTAGGTCCAGATGCGAGTCAAGCGAATGGCTGTTCATTTGGAGCTGCGGCAACATCCGGTGGCTCTTATTTTACAATGGGCGGTAATTTTGCGAACTCCATGTCATCTAATGTTGGCCTAAATGTCGGCGTTGGTACAGCTCAGACGTTACAGGGAACAGCTGGTAGCTCTGGTTCACCATTAGACCCAAATCCAGCAACCAATCCTGGTATCGATCAAAACATTACTGCTCCATGGGCATTTTTCGATGCAGCTCTATATGGCGTAAACTTTTCTGTCGCTGATATTATATTAACTGATACAGGTGTAGGTACTGCTGATGCTGATATGAGTGGTTGGCGCGTTGCTTGGGGTGAAGTACCATCAATTGACATGGGTCAGGGTGATGCTGGTGCCTTTACATACGATGGCTCAAACTGGACACTGGACTACGCTGCAGTCGTTCCTTCGGGTGATCCAAGTGGCTTTGGTGGCAATGCATATACTGTTCACCTTGAAGGCACATACACTGGTGAAATCGAAATTGCTCCTCCTGCAGTTCCAGTGCCAGCAGCTGTTTGGCTGTTCGGTTCTGGTCTTCTTGGTTTAGTTGGTGTTGCACGTCGTAAAAAAGCTTCAGTTTAATTTAAACTGTTGTAAATAGACGAGTTAAGAAAGCCAGCTGAAGAAATTCAGCTGGCTTTTTTTATACATATTAATAGTTGCTCGCCTCTAGAGACCCATCAGTAATATAACCTAATGTATTACACATTTTCAATTACTGACGTTCTTGAATACAGAGGCCTTAGCTAATCGCACAAACCAATTTCATTAGAATCAATTAATTTAGATTAATGACTGATCATAGATTCTAATGAACATCATTAGATTGGATCATTACGAAGATATCTAAACTTTGCCACACTATGTGAGCACTAATCGTACTTATTATCAGTACAATACTATACTTATGCTCGGCTGTTACAATCAAAGTGTCGAACTCTACTATATTGACCAAGTTAACCTATAATTTTTAAGCTTGAACTTAATATATAGGCATTTAGTTTAATCAACAGCTTATAAATTCCATTATTGGCACACAACTTGTTTGTTTATATTATATGACTTATCCATATACTTTAAAGACCGTAGTAATGAAACACATTAAAATCTTTATATTATTATTATTTACTCCTACGATTCAAGCTGACACCATCGTAAAGCTGGAGGTAAAACAAGGTATCAAGACAGAGAATATATATATTAGGCTGTTCGAGGATACGACACCTAATACTGTTATGAATTTCCTAAATTATTCCAACAATACAACTGTTAATGGTGGAAATTATAACAATATGTTTTTCCACAGACTTGTTCCCGACTTTGTATTACAGGGTGGCGGCTTCACTTTTGACCTAGCATTAAATGATGGCTCATTTAGTTATGATCCTGTTAGCATGGCATACAATGGTGGACTTCAGAACATCACACCTGATGTCCCAGTTGCTAACGAATTTAGTAGGTCTAACACCTATGGAACAGTTGCGATGGCAAAAGTAGCTGGTAGTGAAAATAGCGCCACCAGTGAATGGTTTGTAAATCTAGCCGATAACTCAGCTAACCTTGATTTCCAGAACGGCGGCTTCACTGTATTTGGTGAAGTGCTTGAGAGCGGGATGAATATTTTTGAAGAAATAAATAATTTGACAGTGTATGACCGGAGTTTACACACACCCAGTTTATCGACAGATGTACACCCGGCTTTTAGTTCCCTGCCTCTTGTTGGCTATATATCTGACCCTATTCAGCAAAGTAATCTAGTATCAATAAATTCAATTGTAGAATTAGTGTCTATAACATCTGACCTAGACTTTGGATTGCATCTTTTGTCTGCTAAACCTACCCTAGACGTAATAATTACTAACAAAAGCAATATTAATCTAATAATAGGTGATATCGGTAACAACAATATACTTCTATCACCTTTCTCAATAATATCTGATAACTGCACATATACAACTCTTACGCCCCTTGGCAGTTGTACAATTACTGTCGAGTTCTCAGTACTGAGTGAAGGTACTGTTACAGAGAGTTTCAATATAGAACTTACTAACATACCCCATAATTACACCGTCAGCATTAAAGGAGAGGGAGCGAGCATAATTGCACCTGATGTCTCCTTGAGTGAAACAGTTATCGATTTCAATGAACAACCAATATATGATCCAGAAGGTGGGATACCGGAAATAATCGAACTACAAGTCAATAATGATGGTAATGCTGAATTAATAGTATCTTCAGTTACTCTAGACGGACTCGATTTGCTAGAGTTTGAATTATTCGATAATTGCACAATGTTCAGCCCAATAACACGCGGTGACCTATGCAGGTTATTTATACACTTTAAACCGCTGAGTACTGGCACCAAGAATGCAACATTAACTATAATCACAAATGATTCAGATGAAGGCGTCATTATTGTTCCAGTCACTGGTACGGCAAGTATTGATGTAGATGGTGTAGCCGTAGCAATTGAAGATGCTGCGTCTAATAATGGAGACGCAAACTTTGATGGTATATTAGATAGTATTCAGAGTGATGTTGCATCATTCATTAATCTAAATGGAAGTTATACAACTATAAAATGCTCTCAAGATAAAGAGATTAGAAAACTCACTGTGTATAGTAACTCAGAGCTCCCTCCTCTACCAGATGGAGCCAGCAGTGACCTAGGAACATTCAATTTCATTATCGATGACGTAATTTCTAACAGCATTATTGAGGTTGGCTTTGTACAGCAACAGCCTTTCGACACCATTTATCTATACGGACCTACAGTAAATAACACTAATCCACATTGGTACCAACTGGACAATAGCATCGACCCATTAACAGGAACTGCAATTTATGGAAAGTCTACATTGATATCTCAGTCTGGCGAAAAATTTGAGAGATATGTTGCAAAGATTAGAGTTAGAGAGGGCGGAATGGGCGACACATATCTTAACAGTAATGATGAAGCTCTAATATTTGTTGCACTGGTAAACCGCAATAGCAATAAAGACACTGACACAGGAACAGGAACAGTAGATATCAAGTTAATTTTACTGCTATTGATAAATTACTCTTTCTTCAAGATATTTCTTAAGCAGAGGAAATACTAACTAATTATGTAAAATATTTAATACTTCATTAGCAATGTTATACAATAGTAGAAATTATATTATTTTACATTAATTTTTTACTACGCCGATATATTCAGCTTCTTGATTAAATCATAAAGTGTTGGTCTACTGACGCCCAGTAATTCGGCAGCAGGCGCTACCTTACCATTGACATGAGACAAAGCGCGTAATATTGCCTGTCTCTCTACTTTCTCGCGTATGTCACGCAAATTGAAATTCATAGTCTCTGACGCGGTTCTATCGAGCTCCAGGTCACTGGCTGACAACTGTTTTCCGTCGGTCATAATCACTGCACGTTTGATCCTGTTTTGCAGTTCACGTACATTGCCAGGCCATGAATATGATTCCATGGCGCTTAATGCATCTTTGGCAAATCCGCGCAGTCTCCGACCATGATCCTCATTGAACTTCTCGAAGAAGAAACGTGCAAGAACGATGATATCGCCTTCACGGTCACGCAACGGCGGTATCTCTAATGGTATTTCACTTATCCGATAGAAGAGATCTTCTCTGAATTGACCATTTTCAATTTTCTCGCGCAGATTTTGATGCGTCGCACATACGACACGCGTATTGACAGGGATAGGTTCATGACCGCCTACGCGCTCCACAACACGTTCCTGTAAGAAACGCAATAACTTGGCCTGGAGTGAAAACGGCAAATCGCCCATTTCATCAAGGAACAAGGTTCCGCCGCTAGCGTATTCTATCTTACCTATGGTCTGCTTATTGGCACCGGTAAATGCACCTTTCTCATAACCGAATAACTCACTCTCCAGCAAAGTATCTGGAATCGCTGCACAGTTAATAGCAACAAAGTTACCAGCACTATTCGCACCAAGCGTATGCAGCCCTCTTGCACAAAGTTCTTTACCAGTGCCGCTCTCCCCTAGTAATAATACTGTGGCATCTGAAGGCGCCACTTTCTCGACGGCCTTGCAAACACTCTGCATCTGAGGACTACAGGCGATAACACCGGCGAATGGTTCATGAACACTGCTGGTATGGAGGCGCTGGTTCTCATCTTCCAGCTCTAATAAACGGAATGCACGATTTACAATGAGACCTATAATTTCAGGTTCGAACGGCTTACTGTAGAAGTCATAAGCTCCGAGACCTATAGCCTTGACCGCATTCTCACGCTCTTCCTGACCGGTGACAACGATAACTTTTATATTGGGGTCTATCTCAAGTATCTGCTCTAAAGTGGCAAAGCCCTCACTGGGATCATCCTCATGCGGAGGTAATCCCAGATCTAGAGTCACCACAGCTGGCTTGTTCTTTTTTACCTGTTCTATTGCTGAAATGCGGTCATTTGCCAGCAAAACTTCATAATTTTCAAAGCACCAACGGATTTGACTCTGTAAGCCAGGATCATCTTCAACTACAAGCAATTTATTATTTATCATGGGCTGTTTTTAACATATATTTAGATGCTTGTCGAAATATTTAACATCATTATTTTCATATAATTCAATAATCTACTTAGAATTTGTCTATCGATGACTTGGTGAGTACTATCACGGCTTTCAACTAGCACCAGGTATTGTAAGACTGAAACAGGTTCCTTCCCCAACTGTACTATCCACTTGAATCTTGCCTCCAATAGCTAATAGAATCTCCCTAGCTTCATAAACACCGATTCCCATCCCTTTGCTGCCTTTTGTCGTTTTGAAAGGCTGGAACAGGTTATTTTTGATGAAGTCTTCACTCATGCCGGTACCGGTATCTTCGATCTCTATCACGACGCCATCGGTAGAACGTTTTTGTGAAATAGTTATTTTACCGTTATCATCTGTGGCATCCTGCGCATTCTGGACAAGATGCCCAAGGATAGCCAGCAGCTGGTTCTTGTCTGCCTTCACAAAGAAACTGGTTGATTCACAACTTAATACAGGAACAGGCTTACCACCCGCTATCTGGCGATGATAAACCAGCTCTTCGAGTACCGAAATTATATTAACTTTACTGGACTTGCTGGATGTTGATTTACCGCTCAATACTTCCATCATCTTGTTCATCTTAGACACGGAGTTATTGATCGTTTTAAAAACATCATCCATGAACAATGGATTATCTTTATGTTTTTCTGCGTTACTGGATATAAGTGAAAGCTGCGCTACAAGATTCTTGATATCGTGGACAACATATGTTGATACCTTGTTGAAACTTTCAAACTGCCTTGCTTCTGCCAGGGCTTTTGAAGCATTCATCTGCTCAAGGAACGCAGCGACCTGGCGAGCAGCCGTCTTCAGCAGGTCACTATCTTCCCAGTTGAAAGACTTTTTACGTGCAACTGCATGATCGAGCACGACAAACCCGATCAAGAGATCATTATAGATAAGAGGTATGATCAACCAGGGCTTAACAGTTTTTACCCATTCCGGCAGTTCGAGATATCCCAGTCGGTTATACACCTCAGGCTGCTCCAAAAATTCATCGACACTTATTACGAACTCATGTTCTTCCATAAATTCGGGTAATGAAGCTGCAGCTGGCTGTTGATCGCTCACATGTTCCATTTCCCATGTATCGACACAGACGAAAAAACCATTGTCCTGCCGCAACCACAGCATTCCACCGGGGCTTTCTATTATCTGGGCGATCGACTTGATCGTGTTATGGTATAGCTCTTTTTCTTCACTGGACATTGAAAGTGTTCGTATAAATCTCAACCATTCTTCGCGATAGTCATATTTGTACGGATAGAAGTGTTTGTTAACCAGCACATAGATACGCGCCCGTATTCGTCTTGATGATACGAACAGGACCAGGACTAATATCGTTATAAATAAAAATATAGCCTGAGCTACAAGCCCCCAGTTACCACCAAAATCACGGACATAATATCCCGCAATGCCCATGATGATTAAATAAATGCCACTGGCTAATAATGTAGTGGTATGGAAGACAACACGACGCGATATAAATATTTCAGGTGACCACAGTGGATCTCGAGAAACAGAAACACCGATAAGAGGCACAGTCAGTGCGTAAACGAACCCTCTCGCCTGCCAGAGAACAGGATCAATACGTTGATACAGTAGACCGTCCGCATACATATAAAAATCATATACCAACATCCCCAACAAGCCGAAGCAGAGATATTTAATCGCCCATTTTTGTTCGGCGCGAGTGTTGCGGTAAACCTGCTCGACCAGGACGATACCAATCGTCGTCATCAATAAGCTTAAGGGTACAAGGTATTCGAATCCCTGTGACAGCTGACTGTCATCCAGTACATATTTCGATAGCTCGGGGAGTATTAATGCCCCGAGAAAAAATAAAATGACGTACCGTGTTTTTTTTATCGCCTGGCTAGTAAAACGGCTACTATATGCAATAAATAGAAGTTGCGTGAGAAGAAATATCCAGGAGACGCTCTTTAGATACTCGATTATCGAGACCTGAACTTCGTCCGTCTGAGCTAGAGATTGATACGCGAGTACAAATGACCAGGTACAACTGATACCTGCCGCGATAAGTAAAGCTCGTTTCGTCGATCCTCTATGCCTGTCTGTCAGCAGGATCGCCAAGAAAATAAGAAATGTAAAGGCGCTAATAGAATAACTTATAACACCTATATTCATATCTATAAACTGGTAAAATATTTATTGATAACCCGAGGCAAGCACCTGAAACTTACCCCGGATTTTCTCAAAGGTCTTTGAGTGCAGAGTCTGCTGACTCTCTTTCTTTGAATGGTTTCTCATCAGCTAAACTTTTCTCCAGGTATGCTCTTGCCTGCGTTTTATCACCTGACATTTTATATGCCATGCCAAGATGATAGTTGAAAACGTTAACATCAGGCGACGCCTCAACGACCTGATTCAGATAGTTAATAGCCTTTTGATAATCGCCCAGTCTATAATAAACCCATCCGACAGTATCTAAAAATACCGGCTGTTTGGCTTCTAACAATTTATCAGACAGTGTTTTAGCTAATTGCAGGTCAGCTTTACCATCTCCATGATCAGACAACGTCGATGCGTAGTTATTTACAATAACCATATTATTGGGATACGATTCATACAGTTCCCGGTAAACGCCAAATAGAGCACTGTAGTTATCATTCGATTCATATAAAGCAGCTAATCCAAGTGGTATTTTCTGACTGGATGGAATATTATTTTTACCTTTGACAAGCACCGCTTCAGCAGAGTCCATGTCCTTTTTACTATAGTAGATTTTCGAAAGTAACAGGAATACCTCCTCAGAGGTTGTGTCCCTGGCCACAACCTCTTTCAGAGTATCTTCTGCATCATCAACTTTTTTATTTGCCAGATAAACATTAGCTAATAACAAGCTCAGCTCGTCATCTTCTGGTGTTATATCTAATTCGGCTTTTATTCTACTTTCGGCTTCATCAAACTGCTTGTCTGCAAGCTGAAGCTTAGTTAAACCAAGTAATATTTTATTTTTACTATTTGCATTGCTGTAACCACTTTCCAGGGTAGTCCTGGCACCAGCTTTATCGCCTTTATTTAATTGAATCTGTGCAAGTGTAAGATATGGTTCTTCAGAAACAGAGTTGCTACCTACAACTTCTTTTAATACTTTTTCAGCAGCATCGGTATTGTTCTCAGCGAGGTAAACTTTAGTTAGTAATAACTTCAGCTCTTCATCATCAGGTGCTACATTTAATTCAGCCTTTATCCTGTTCTCTGCAATATCAAACTGTTTTTCTGACAGCTGCAATTCAGTTAGCAGAGACAATATTTTCCGGTTATTTTTTGTATTGATATATCCTTTTTCCAGGGTAGCTATAGCTTTTTCTTTATCGCCAGATTGACTATGGTAATAGATTGTCTGTAGATAGCCATTTGGTTGATCTGAATGAAATTCCATAAGCTTTGTTGCAATTGCATAAGCATCTGCGAACTCTTTCTTTTGATTCAAAATCAGGGTTTTTATTGACAGGCCTTTATAGTCATTTTCTTTTAATTTGTTATATTGATCGATAGATTTCTCCGCAAGAGCGATATCAATCGGCAGCAGTACCTGCGCCAGTTTCAATAAACCGTCTGCATTTTGTCGATTATTTTCATAAGCAGTATTCAAAATACTCTTAAATTGCTCAGCATTTTTTTCGTACTGGTAAATATTTGCCAGTGAAATGTATGCATCGACATTTTCAGGTGTTTCCTTAGTTACTATCCGTAAGGCAATAGTGGCGGTCTCCATATCTTTATCATTCAAAGCCAACCTTGCCCTTAGCATATTTACTTTAGGGTCATTAGGCGAAATATTGATAGCTTCGTCTACAACTTCTTTGGCTTTTTCATATTTTTTGTCATTTATATATATGCTGGCCAGTGATACTCGTGATTCTACACCGGTAGCTTCTTCTGAAAAATCTTCTATGGCTTTGAGCAGAACATCAGTTGCAGCAACTTTATCACCAGCTAACAAGTATAGTTCCGCTAGAGTTGTTCTTAACTTGCCCTTACCTGTATTTCTGGCGATGAGTTTATTTGTCTCGGCTATTGCTTCCTCATTACCTTTGGTTTCTTTTATGTATTTGATTAATATTATCTGCCGTTTAATATCGTCAGGATCATTTTCTATAGATGCACGCAATGTTTCTTCAGCTTTATCTTTACGATCAGTCTGATTATAGAAAGCAGCAAGATTGTTATAACTGGCAGTGATATCAGGATTCCTCTCAAGGAAATCTTGATAGATAACCTCTGCTCTCTTGTATTGTTTATCTTGAACGAGGATAGCGGCTAAAAGTTTATTAAGACTTTCGTTATTTGGTTTATCTTTTAAAGCATTATCAAGCAAGGCAATAGCTTTTTGATTTTTTTTATCACTTACATACAAAGTTGCTAGAAATGTAGCACCTTCTACATACCCTGGATCTCTGGTGACGACCCCTTCTGCAATTTCTATAGCTCCTGCTTTGTCTTTATTCTGCAGCATTAATGCAGCTTTTAATAACAATCCATCATTATTATCAGGGTCTTTAGAAAGGATCAGATCAACTTTCTCCTGGGCCTTAACGTTATCTTTCATCAAGAGAAGATAGAATCGACCCAGACGAGCATGATTCTCCAGTAGATCAGGACTTAACTCTTCTGCTTTCTTATAATTACCATAGGCTTTTCTGTATTCTTGCTGCTGTTCATATACTTTCCCTAACTGGAAATAGGCCTCGCCATCTTTTGGATCGATCTGTAAAACGTTTTTCAGTTCGATTCTGGCCTTATCAAGATCACCAGCTTCTATGGAGGATTTTGCTTTCTCCATGTAGACAGCTTTTCTTTCCTCTGCTCCACCACATGCTGTTAGTGCAGTTATAATAGCGATACTGAGTAGCAATCTAAAATTCATGATTCACCTGTTAGTTAATACGTTCATATTTAAATTATTAAGGAATAACTGGTTTGATATATTAACTAATTTCGATAAGTATCCTGATTATTCAGGAACCAGTTATATGCATTTGTTAAGCCATCTTCGAGAGAGATAGTTTCTTTCCAGCCTAAGCTATGTAATTTTGATACATCAAGCAACTTCCGTGGCGTACCATCTGGCTTGCTCGTATCGAAAACTATTTCGCCTTCGAATCCGGTTACTTTTTTTACTAGCGCAGCAAGTTCGCCGATGGAAACATCGATACCTGTACCTACATTAACAATTTCCGCTTCATCATAGTTCAGCATTAAAAACACTGCTGCTTCTGCAAGATCCTTGACATCGATAAATTCGCGTTTCGCTTTACCGGTACCCCATACTTGAACAGAGGCAGCATTACTTTCTTTCGCGTCGTGAAACTTCCTGATCAATGCCGGAATAACATGAGAGTTTTCCAGGTGAAAATTATCGCCCTCACCATATAAATTGGTCGGCATCAGACTGATCGCATTGAAACCATACTGCTTCCTGTATGCCTGACACATCTTTATTCCTGCAATCTTGGCTATGGCATACCATTCATTGGTCGGCTCCAGCGGACCAGTGAGCAACTGGTCTTCAGTAATCGGCTGATTCGCCATTTTCGGATAGATACATGATGACCCTAAAAATAAAAGTTTAGTGACATCATTGCTATATGCTGCATCGATCACATTTGTCTGTATCAGCAGATTATCTCTGATAAATTCTGCGGGATAAGTGTCATTCGCCAGGATTCCACCAACCTTCGCAGCTGAGAGGAATACATAATCTGGCTTCTCAGAATTAATAAAATCGTTGACTTCAGCCTGGTTAGTCAGATCCAGCTCTTTACTTGTCCTGGAGACAATATTTTTATAGCCGAGATCATTTAATCTCCGTGTGATCGCAGAACCGACCATGCCGCGATGGCCAGCAACGTAAATTTTGTCTGTTTCATTCATAGTTTTAAAAAAGTTGGCAGTTAGCAGTTAGAAGTAAAAAATAACATTAAAGCTTCTGACTTATAGAACCGATCAGGCTAGTTAGCATTGCTGATAGTTCTTTTGTTTCTTGAATCCATTGTTTACCTTTCTTGTCTCTTATGTAGCCTATTTTTACACCTATGTAGGTTTGTGTTCTTAATTCTGCACATGAAGCTTTGGCAATAAACAAAAACTGTCGTTTTTCTTTATTATGATTCCTCTCCATACCCTCAGCTATGTTGCTCGGTACAGATAAACCAGATCGTGTTTACCCAGTGGAATACTCAAAGTATTTACTTAATCTATTTTTTAAATATCGCCTACCATATGTGGTTTTTAAATATTTTTCACGTTTTGTTGCATCTTGTTGATTTAAGCAGGATTCATAATATATAAGACTCAAGGGGAAACGATATTTTGTTGAATCTACATTTCCTTTATTGTGCTCTTTAATCCGCCTTTTTAAATTAGATGTATATCCAGTGTACAAATTGCCATCAATCTCACTTTGCAACACATACACATAATACATACTTATTCCACCGGGTGAATTTGATCTTTAAAACCATAGTCACATAATGCTTTCAATTCTAAATATATTTCAGCGCTCAAAGCAGCTGAATGTTTCCACACCTCCAAATCCTCGAATGCCATAAAAACTCCCTGTTTTATGTTAAATCCTCTTCCAACTCATAACTGTTAACTTTAAACTTGAATTTTATTCAAAATAACGGTTTGTTCTGAAGCCTTCACTCTCGCATAATGCGTCTCTTTTAGCGATCATGACATCATTATCCACCATCTCTTTAACCATCTCTTCGAGTGTTATCTTCGGTACCCAGCCGAGCTTTTCTTTCGCATTTGTAGGGTCACCTAACAGGGTCTCAACCTCTGTCGGGCGGAAGTAACGTTTATCGACTTCGACCAGGCACTTTCCTGTTGCTTTATCATATCCCTTCTCATCAACGCCCTCACCCTTCCACTCCATCTCGATATCGACAGCTTTTGCCGCTTTATTGACAAAGTCTCTGACCGAGTACTGAACGCCCGTAGCGATGACAAAGTCTTCAGGGCTGTCCTGCTGCAACATTAACCACTGCATCTCGACATAATCCTTAGCATGACCCCAGTCTCTTTTTGCATCAAGATTACCCAGATAGACTTTATCCTGCAGGTCCAGCTTGATCCTGGCGAATGCACGTGTGATTTTTCGTGTGACAAAGGTCTCACCACGAATGGGTGATTCATGATTGAACAATATGCCATTACAGGCATACATGCCATAGGCTTCACGGTAATTCACCGTGATCCAGTATGCATAAAGTTTCGCTACCGCATAGGGTGAACGTGGATAAAATGGCGTTTTTTCTGTTTGCGGAATTTCCTGAACCATGCCATAAAGCTCAGATGTCGATGCCTGGTAGTATTTAGTTTTCTTCTCCAGGCCCGCAATTCGAATTGCCTCCAGGATTCGAAGCGCCCCCATACCGACAGTATCAGCCGTATATTCAGGGCTTTCAAATGAAACCGCGACATGACTCTGGGCACCCAGGTTATATATTTCATCCGGGCGTGTTTCCTGGATTATCCGAACCAGGTTCATAGAATCTGTCAGATCTCCATAATGCAGTACAAAGTTCTGGTCTTTGACGTGCGGATCCTGGTACAGGTGATCTATCCTGTCAGTATTAAACGACGATGCTCGACGTTTGATACCGTGAACGATATATCCTTTATTCAATAAAAACTCGGCAAGATAGGCGCCATCCTGACCTGTGACACCTGTTATTAACGCAACTTTACTCATACAAAAAAATCCAACTATTTAAAGAAAATCATTTATTATCTAACCAGTTAAAGCTTAAGAACCTAATGATGAATACATCATGGTAAAAAAACGATATATTTGTTAATGATAGTACGTCTACTATCGAATGCACTTGAAACAGGTATATAATCAACAGGTTATATGCTAGCAAAATGCAACACAAGAAGTGGAATATACACTATTTAGTGAGATATTAAAGACCTACCTTCAGTTCTTCATATACCCTTCACGTATTAGATATAGATAGATATCCTGCGCCGCCTGCATCGGGCTCATATCTTTTGTATCTATTCTAATTTCCGGGTTTTCCGGTACATCATAAGGGTCACTAATTCCGGTAAATTCAGGAATTATGCCTTTTCTGGCTTTCGCATAAAGGCCCTTCCTGTCTCGGCTTTCACATTCCTCGATAGAGGTGGATACATGTATTTCTATGAACGCACCATATTCTTCAATCTTGCTTCGTACTTCGCGTCTAATCTCACTATATGGTGCGATGGGCGCACAGATAGCTACACCACGATTCTTGGTAATCTCACTGGCAACATAACCTATCCTGCGTACATTTGTATTCCTGTCTTTTTTCGAGAAGCCTAACTCACTGGACAAGTTTAACCTGACGACGTCACCATCTAACAAAGTCACAGGACGCTTACCCTCTTCGATGAATTTGGCGTAAATTATTCTTGCCAGGGTCGATTTCCCAGACCCTGAAAAACCAGTAAAGAAGAGCGTAAGCCCCTGTTTTGAACGTGGAGGATATGACTGCCCGAGCGCCTCTAAAACCTCTGGAAATGTTACCCATTTAGGTATATCTTCTTCCCTGAGAAGTGAATTCAGGATCCGTGTATTTGAAAATGACTCACTACTGCATAATGCCTGTTTGCTGCTGGTTCGAGTAACGAATCGCTCTTTCTCTTCATCATAGCAGAGCTCTTCGATATTGATGATCTGTATATCGATGTCATCTTTATATTGCTCGACATATTTCTGTGAAGCGCCAGTCGCATAGAAGCGTTTTCCTGAATCACGCACATTTGGCGGTCCCGCATGTTCAGTACCAACGATATAATGAGTGCAGCCATAATTCTGCCGAATGATAGCGTTCATCAAGGCTTCACGCGGCCCCGCCATACGCATAGCCATTGGAATCAGTGCCAGTGAAACAAGACTCTTGGGATACTGCTTCAAGATCGCCTCATAACAATGAACACGTGAGTAATAATGCAGATCTCCGGGCTTAGCCATGCCGACGACAGGATGTATCAATATATGAGCATTTGCCTGTTTCGAGGCACGCATCGTCATCTCATAATGTACCGCATGCATGGGCTTGCTGGTGTGGAAGGCCACGATCGAACGCCAGCCCAATTTATCAAAGTGCTGTCTAAGTTCAGCAGGAGTATAACGTAATGTCTCAAAATCATAGGTAAAAGGGAGCTGTACAGCATCGACCCTGCCACCAATATAAACATCACCGACGGTATTTAATAAATAGTCGACACCAGGATGCTCTGTATCTGTTGTGCCGTAGACATTCTCAGCTTCTTTATTCTTATCAGGCTGCCATTTACTCTCTACGGTCATAACGGCTGGCATAAAACCTTCGATATCTCGCAGTGCAATCTTATCGCCAACATTGATTGATTTTGCCTGCTCTTCCGTCAGATCAATATAGTACGGGATTGGCCAAACTGTTCCGTCTGAGAGTGTAGTATTATCGATAACAGAATCATAATCCTTTTCGGTCATGAAACCATTCAGTGGTGACAAGGCGCCTGTAACAAGCAACTCGAGGTCACATTGTTGCCGCCGTGTTAATGTGATAGCAGGATAATTTTCAGACTCGATCTTGATATGTTCTGCATCAGATTCATCCAGCAGCAAGTTTACTAATTTACCTTTATATGGTGCAATCAAATGATCCATGCATTAATTCACAATATCAATATTTGGCTTTATTCAAGACAGTACCGATAATGTTTGTAACTGACAATAGATCAACGGTTTGCTTTAGATCAGCTTCTTTCGTTGTATCATCTTCAACAACAATCAATGCACAGTCAACACAGGGCACGAAGGACAAAGTATCCGCCGTGCTTAACACAGGCGGCAGATCAAATATGATGATTCGTTTTGGATAACGATCTTTTAACTCCTTAGCGAGAGAACACATTTTTGGCGATCCCAGCATTTCCGTTGAATTCATAATCGGCGTACCGCCGGGCAATATCACAAAATGATCTATACCTTCTGGTTTAATAAGAATATCGGCCAGGTCAACATCACTCTTCAAATAATCACTAAGACCAAGTTCAGGCGTGATACCGAAATATTTGTGTAATTCCGGTTTTCTAAGGTTTGTATCAACCAGTAAAACTGTATATTCGATCTCTCGTGCAATACTGATACCCAGATTAATAGCAGTCGTTGTCTTGCCCTCATCATCGCCTACACTGGTAATGGCGAGTGAGCTCCATTGATGCTCGTCCATGCGCTGCATTACCTGGGTGCTCAATATCTTGAAGGCATCAGCATAATTACTATGCTCCATTGCACTCAATATCCTGTTTCTACGCTGTGTTTCTGCATGACCGCCAATAGTTTGAGTTCTCGTATATACGATTGACTGGACATCAACGGATGGTGCTTGCTTATTGCTGGCAGTTTTATCTGTACTCTGCCGTTGCTGCTTTGCTCTTTCTAATGCTTGCTGTATTTTTTCCATACCAGTTATCTCGTCTATCTTTAACTTTTCAATTACGACCTAGGCCATTAAGATGTCAATTTTGCGTAACACTCTAAACCAAAGAACATCCAGGGGGGAAACTACGAAATGTATAAACAATAAGGCAAAGACGATAACCGCAATAAATAAAATAATAACTCGTTTTTTGACACGTTTTGTTTTAGCTTTATCTTCCAGGTTCATCTCATAAGGTATTACAGCTAATGGCAGTGCCCCGAGTGAGCGCTGAATGCTTCTTGCCCCACGTACTGCGCCACTGATTGCATCGGCAACTACGGCAAAGCCCAGGCCACTTCCTAGTGCAAGGATAAAGCCAAGAAATATAATAGCTGGCCGATTTGGACTAACAGGTTTTTCAGGTAGCGCCGCAGGATCGATCAAGGTAAATTTTTCGCCTTTGCTTTCAGTTTCAAGCTGTTTTGCAACATCAGCCTGCATCTGCTTGGCCTTGGTTTCCTGATAGCGCATGACTGCATTTTCATAATCTCGTTGTAATACAAGATATTCGCGTTCAACCTGGGGTGCAGTGTATAACGATTTTTCGATATCACTAATTTTTTCCACGACCTGTTTTCGCTGCTCACGCAGGGATTTTATCTCGCTTTTAACGCCTTCCAGTTGTGACTGGATAGTAATATAAAGAGGATTATCAGGTTGCTCATCGTAATAGTTATCTACCGGCCTGTTTTTAACCACTTCTAGTTCATTGTTTAATGCTGCTATTTTTTCCTTTAAGCTGACAACATCAGGGTGGTCAGATGTATATTTCTTCTGCTTTTGTGCCAGCTCGCCATTCAAATAGGTTAATTGTTCCGCAATTGCAGATGCATCATTTGACTTGCCAGTCTCTTTTTCCAGGGACTCGATTTCACTTTTTAATCTTACAATATCAGGATGTTCTTCTGAGTATTTAGACCTCACAGAGGCATATTCTGCCTGTAGAACTTTTAACCTGTCAGTTGAGCCAGGCACAGCTGGGTTACCCGGTTCAACCTGAGCTAACTGCCCACCCAGGTAAAAACTTTTCTCATCGAGTGTTCTCAACGTAGTATCGATTGTTGTTAATTCACTTTCTTTCCTTTCCAGAACATTCAGGTTTAAAGCCTGCAGCTCTGGTAGCGCATCAGCATGCTCCTGTTTGAATATAGCCAGTTTGCTTTCTAATTCATCAATCTGTTTACCCAGGCGTTCAGTCTCCTCTTTGAAGAAAACGGATGTTTCTGAAGCTTTCTCAGCTCGACTTGTTAAGTTTTCATTTAAATAGAGCGTTGTCAATTCATTGGCAACTCGCTGTACTTTTGCTGGCGATTTACCTTTATATGCCAAAGTGAAAGCAATCGTTGCAGATGAAGGTCTGCCCGTTCTAGGATCAACCACTTCAGCACTAAGAATGTCCAGTGATACGTCTTCCTGCATCCGTTTTATTATCTCTTCCGTTGTTGCAAACTTTCGCTCATCTTCATACAATTTAAATTTATCTATGATTTTCAGCAGATTTGACCTGGACATAACACGCGCCTGGATCGTCTGAATCCTTTCCGCAGCATAACTGGTCACAGTCGACATAACCAGTTCCGGCGGAATCTCCTGCTGCTCAATCAATATTGTTGAACTGGATCGATAAATTGCAGGCAATAACAATGCTATTGAAACCGTGAGAAGTAAAACTACGGAGAATATTGAAAATATTGCTGCTTTTCTCTTACGGACAGCAACTATATAATCCTGGATGTCTTTTTGTTGTTCTTTTTCTTCCATAGCCTAAACCTGAAATAAAGTAGCGTAATAATAGCTCACTAGACGCTAAAATGTTGATAATGTTGGGAAATTATAGGTTAAACCTATGTATATCCTGTTTGAATGTGGAGCCCTGTTATCGCTGGTATCACTCTTGAATTTTCGTTGAATATAACGGTAGGAAGCATTTGCTTTCCATTTTTCAGTGATAGAATAATAAAGTATCGAATCAAAAAACAAAACATCACGATCTGTTGTCCTTGCATCAGAACTTATGGAAGTTATATCCTCAAACCGTACACTTAAAACATATCGCCATAATGAGGTAATCTTTTCTGAGTAGTTTAATTTAAGCTGATTCACTGTATCCAGACCACCGAATGAGTTGGTTACATTATTTCGGCTAATCCTCGCTGTAAATTCACCACTCTCTAATAATCTTTTTATCCCCGCATCTAAAACTAAAGTACGATTCTCATAGTTAACTTCTTGCGTTTGAACGATTACATTCCCAAAAAAATCAAATGTTTGTGTTGATAAATTCGTAGAGTTTTGGCGAGAGACACCAACTAAAAAATCAACAGAAAAAGTTTCAGTAAACTCATGCTCAGCCCCTATTCGAGAAGTGAACAACTGATAGGTTATCAAGTCATCCTTACTGGTATAATCTACAGCCTGCAGACTAAAAGTTAACTTATCTCTTTCAGTTAGATCATACACGAGTGAAGCCAGACCTGATTTTGTAATATAAGGCGTGTAACCGGTATTTTCTGCTTCGAGGTAATCCACGTCTGAGTAGGTATAGGATAACGATAAAACCGACCTTTCCGTCAACAAACGCGTGTATTGTGGTATTAGACGCTGTACTTTGCGATTAACTCGTCTTCCCACTATGCCAAAATCCGTGGAAGTAGAATTAAGGTTGCTATCGAAGTCATAATTATATCCTAGTGAAAATATATTACGCTCCGCATTATATTGACCAACAAGATTGTAAAACTGATCATTTGTATCAAGCGTATCATCAGAATAATTATGACTTCTTATTCTGGCACTTAACGATGACTCCCAGTTCTTTTCTTTGATCTTTCCATATATAGTCGGAGTTACTATTAAACCTGTGACACTATCATGTGGCTGATCTGTAATAAAGATATTATCATTGTACTCAACACGTGCATTTATGTTTGATTCCATCAGATACTCAGCAGAATAAGCATTTGTCGCAAGTACAATCGTACTACAGGCAACTAATATTCTAAAAACACCAGTATCTTTAGTCACTGAAATCTGTATCAAAAAAGTCTAATAGTGAGCGAGGCTTATGGAACGACAACCGTATCACCGGCCTTAAGGATAATATTCATATCCAGGCGTTCGCCGCTGATCACTTCATCATAATCGAACAGTTTCATCATATTACCTTTCTCAGTACGACGGATTATCTTAATTTCATCCGAATCTGCAAATGGTGTTAAACCGCCTGCCATGGTCAAAGCTTGCAAGACATCCATGTAACCAGTTGCGATAAATTCACCTGGCCGGTTTACTTTGCCAATGACATAGATTTTATTACTGACAGACTTTAAAACACTGACTGTCACACTAGGATTCGGGATATATCGTTTAAGTTTTTTGACCAGCTCATCAGATAACTCTTTAGTCGTTAAACCACCCGCCTGAATCTCGCCCGCCAGGGGGAAAGTAATGCCGCCATCGGGTTTAACCAGAACCTCCAGCTGCATACCCTCCTCCTTCCAGACGGATATATTCAGAACATCACCGGGGCCTATCAGATAAGAACCGTCTGCAGCAGAAACCGGGCTATCCGCAAACGCATTAGAAAAGACGAAAAACAAAAGGACAATCAGGCTATTTTTATACTTAACAAAGTTCATAAAATTCTCTAGATAAAATTATTTATAAAATCAAACATCTCGCAATTATATTAAACCACGATATGTAATTAACGCCAGTGCCAGGGCAATCGAACCGGTAAAACGGTTGAAACGGCTCGACATATTCTGTAACAGCATTTCACATAAATAGAATAATATTATTATCTGTACAACCATCCAGATAATGTTTTCTCTGACGATATTATTACCCGGTAAAAACTCGACGACCAGCACGATCGCTATCACTAGGTAGTCCAGGGGGGTGATTCTAAACTCTTCATTCGGTGTCGTCTTTATCAATACGAAGCCTAAGGCCACCATACACACAAAATAGATAAATACTAGGTCAATATCGTCATGCAGCCAGCCTGACGGATACATCGTCAATAAATAGACAGAAAATGCAATGGTGACGAAGAGTATCAATCGATACAGCAGGTAACCAGCCAGGCCGGTAATTAAAACCAGGCATAATAGAAGAAGAAGTACGAGTGATGAAGCAGCAAAGTCAGTGGGCACATCACTAATAATTAACGCAGATGCAATAATAAACAATGACAACCCAGCCTCGAGTGCCTTTATTGGTACATCTTTCATTCTAGGATATTTCTTCAAATATCTCGTAAATAAGTTATCTTCGGTACTATTGCCGATATGTACCTTGAAATTTCTTCGCTCACATATGGTTAGGAAGACAAATATAGACGCGCATATAAGTAGATAAAATAACAAGATAAATGCATCATTTTCGTACATGAAAGGTATAGCACTGATCACCAAAATAAACTGAAAAGTATAAATAAAGATTACTGATTCATAATGTAAAAAGCCAATATCAAGCAGGCGGTGATGGATATGATTCCTGGTCGCCTTAAACAGATTCATCTTATGTTTAGCACGGAGAAAAAAAACAGCAAGAATATCAATGATCGGTAAACCGAGCAATAAAGCCGGCAATGCCGGACTCAAGGTGGTATTCACCTGCTGCGTCAATAACAACACTAATATCGACAGGATAAACCCCAGAAACTGGCTGCCACCATCACCCATAAAGACTCGTGCAGGGTGTGAATTGAAGCGCAAAAACCCAAATATGCCGCCAATCGTTGCCGCACACAGCGTCATCATCATGCTGCTATTGAAGAGAAATGCCAGGTAAGCGATAACAACCAGGCTAATTAAAGACTCACCACCAGCAAGCCCATCGAGGCCATCTGAATGATTGATCGCATTAATCATTCCGACGATAGCAATCACAGTAAACGGCCTGCCAATTGACTCAGAAATCGGTTCGATACCTGCCAGAGGGAAATAACTGACATACAGATCGCCGTAATAAACAACAATTCCCGCGGCCAGAAATTGCCCGAAAAATTTCACATAGTGGCCAAGTTCAGCAATATCATCCCAGGTACCGAATATCAGCAGAGTAATAGTGCCCAAAAATATCGACAGCGTAAGATCTGTCATCGGCAGCCAGAGCAGCATCGGAACTAACGCACCGATAACGATACCCAGGCCACCCACTCTTGGTATAGGCATTGAATGGACCTTCCGCGCATCAGGCGCATCGATCATGCCGATGACCGGGGCCAGTCGCATCATCAATGGAATAATTGCCATACTAAACGCCATGGCAAGCATGGCAATCAGTAGATAAACACCTGAATCGGAATTAGACATATTCTTAGTTGAAGTCGATCAATCCGGGATATAGTCAGACAATGTTGGATTAACCAGGGCAGCAAACTCAGCAATTCGTCTATCAGCTTTGGCAGCATCTTCACCAGGCTGCAGAGACGTAGTTAATCTAATCAACGCACCGTCTGTACGGCTTTGTGTCAGCGAATCCCAGAAAAGATACCATTTAACCAGGTATTCATTGGTTATATTTCTGCCGCGCTGATCAAACCAGTAGTAAACAAGCTGACCATATTCACCCTTCCTGATGAGCAAGCGATTGACCTTTTTACCGATACCTTCGACATCGATAATAGTGTGTGACTTTATGCGCCAGCCGCCGCCGGGTATACAGGATTTAGGTGAATGCGCAGCAGAACCTGAGCGCTGTGATTCATAATAAGCCAGGTAGAGATTAACGCTTTCCCGGTCATCATTCTGATAATCCGCGATTATATAGTCATCCAGTTTTAACTCATCCAGGAATATCTGTTCAATGGTATCACGGCGCCCGGTCCAGTCATCAAATTGCATAGGATAAGCGGCGAATGTCTGGCGTTCAGGGAGAATCTCTGAGCGCTCATTGAGACTGCCTATATAGAGGCCAATCAAGAGAATAAGAACCGTTGGTAGAATATGCTGCAGCGAGACCTTGCGTTGCTGATAGTTTGTGTCAACAGGTAATTCTGCAGGCATTTCGAGCGCAAACACCTCACTAAGTTTCTGCTTATTCTTACCGAAGGCAACAAGTAGCCACATCTCTAGCAATAACAGGCCGAGACAAGCCATAAAAACAATCCAGCCTTCAAAATCATGGAGAAAGCCTTCCGCCTGCTCAATGCCCCAGTACTCTACCAGTACCCCGATAACACCGATTCGGAAACTGTTCATCAGTACTGTGATCGGAATACTGGAAAGAACAATAACAGCCCTTTTCCATAGTGCAGCCTGGTAGATAAAAGCTGTGATAATGGCAAGACTGATTAATGGAAAGAGATAGCGGAGACCGCTGCATGCTTCAACTACCTGTAACTGATATTTACCCAGGTCGATAACATTACCTTCCAGATAAACACTGATGCCAAATACCCGTATCACCGCAACGCCAATCTGAGAGGAGATCAGTTGCAGATCAGCGGACAGATTATTGAATATGAAATTGGGCAGCGGTACCGCGAGAAATAACAGCAACAACGGGCCAAGTATAATCTTGAATGCTGACCAGCCCATAAAAAAGAGAGCCATACTAACAATAGAAAAAACATAGCCATACTGCGTAATGGAATGCGTGGCGCTTAACACACCAAGTACGATCAGAAAACAGCCGGCCAGCAGAAATAAACCGCCTAACCAGTTAATAGTAAATTCAGTCTGTTTTAGATCAGTGCTTCTCTGCCAGATAAAATAAGCGGTAATAAACGGTATAATGTAAGCATAACCATATTCCTCGCTTGATCCCCATTGATGCTCCATTCTGATCAAACTATCTAAGGAGGCATAGGAAATAGCCGCAATGATAACGAACATAAACAAGATCAATAGCGGTGACTCTTTCCAGTAATTTTTTATTTCAGTCATCTGTCTCTCGTAATTTTTTTCACATTAAAACTTACATAAAAAAAGCTTAAAATTGGTGCAAGATAACAACAGAGTAGTTATTTAAACCAACAACAACCATAAACTTCGCAAGGTATGCAAATGCACACCCAATATAAATAGAGTGAATCTATCTATATTTCCTATAAATATCTTCATTTTGATTGATATGCCGGCTATTTATATATGCACTTCCAAAAGAAAAAATAGAAATTAAAGTTTAGTTGAAATATCTACTAAATGAATTAATTATGTAGTATTTTTGCACCAATTGCTGGTGCATTCTGTACTTATGAACCAATATTAATCTATGAAACTTAAAAACAAAAAACTGATTAAAACGTCCAAACAGTTGAATGGTTTATCTCACCTGAGAATGCATGTATAGCTATGACATATCTAATATTCGCCAATTTAAATCTGATCGTCGCAGGCGACAGTTTGCCTAAAAAGCCTTACTCTGACACTGTCCCAGACTAGCATCCAGAGAAACTGCGGATTAGTATCAAGATAACGGCGGAACAGTCGAGGATCAGCACACGCCCTGAACAACCACTCTAGGCCTGCTTTTTGCATCCATGCGGGTGCTCTTTTAACTGTACCCGCGTGAAAATCAAAAGCAGCCCCTACTCCAACACAGACCGGCACATTCAAACGATGAAGATTCCTGTGAATCCATTGCTCCTGTCGGGGTGCGCCCAAACCAACCCATAAAAAGTCTGCGTTTGTCTCATTGATTTGTGTAACAGTTTCTGACTCTTCTATATCAGTTATTGGTCTAAATGGTGGAGAATAACTACCCACAATATTCACTCCGGGAAAACGCTCCTGTACGCGTAATTGCAGAGTACTCAAAACCTCTGGCCGACCCCCCAGGAAATAATGTCGCCATCCTTTATCAACACCCTGATCCAAACACCGAAGCATAAGTTCTGGACCACATACGCGCTCATTCACGTCCGCATGGCACACAGTATTTGCATACCACTTCAGTGGTTGACCATCCATTGTGTTCATACTTGCTTCCTGCATAATCAAACGGAACGATGATTCACGCATGGCAGTAACCAGTGTGTGCACGTTAACTATACATACCTGATGTGCAGTGCGGGCATTGATCCATTCCTGGTATACCTCGATAGCATCATCGTAATTAATGATCGGGAATGGCACGTCACCAATTTGAATTTTTTTGATCATAATTAATTCTTGATATTTACAGGGGATCTCTTCAATCATGGCACCTATCTGTAAATCAAACACACCCAAAAGTAATGCTTTCCAACTAGCAATGTAAAAGATGACCTACAATGAAGCTATTGATCTCCTATAAGAAATGCCTATGCCGGCACCAGGATACCAATGATTTAGTGGTTTTTCTTCAAATAACACATATTTTCTGTTGTTTAGTATTGAATAGTCCAGAAGTTTTTCATTTGCGTGTGAGTTATCACCAAGAATTATTGCTTTATCAGTAAGTTTAGATGTAATTGCCTTATATTCTTCTGCTTCATAATCTGCAGAATGATCACTGTCATTGATGAATAAATCGACTTCTTCGTCAAGTGAAATAATAGACTGAATGGAGTCTCCATACAAAATTTTTCCATAGTTAGAATATTCACCTGATAATAAATAACCTGCTTTAGGATTGATATCTGTCCCGTAATATTTCCCCTCATATCCTTCCTCTTTGTTCTTCATTAAAGCTGACGTTAGCACACATGAACCTAAACCCTTATCGACACCGGTCTCAACCACCACTTTGGGTTTTGTAGCCCTGACAAATACATACCAACCAATTCTCCTAGCATATTTAACCTCTTCATCAGCCATGAATGAATAACTGCTAGCAGAAATTGCAGATTTAATATGCCCCTTCAGTTGATTATTTTCTAAAATCTCCTGCATATATTTCTGAGCATCATCATTTGAGATTTGCGTAACTTCTGAAATCAAATAAGCAAGATATTTTTTATTGCCATCTTCTAGATCATATGTAAAGTTAGTCGTTTCATTAGATTTAAACAACCATTGCAGAACGTTTATTATTGAACTCGAAAAATATCTAAAGGCAATTTTTGCTCTATAAATCATGAGCATAATACGACCTAAAACTGGAACTTTTGCAAATCTAATTAATACTTTATTCATTTATATTCTCTTATTAGCAACTTTTAATTTTTTAAAGAAATTGATAGGTCTTTACAAAGCAGTAATTAATATCACAATAACATCCGTAATATATTTAAGTAAATAATTAATCTAACACAGTATTATATATCAAGACCTGTGTACACACCTGCACGTTACAAACTTGATGGGCGTGAGCTTTTAAACCATTACTAGAAGATCTCGATAACATCGTCGTAATTGATATCAAGGAACAGTACGCCACCAACTTGAACATTTGGCAATATAAAATGCTCATGAAATATACATTCATATTACAGATACTAAATTTATCGAAAAATAACTTTTCGTAACATGATCAAGAAACGATTGACATAATTGCGTTTAAGGTTTTGACATTACCCACTGCACACCGCCACTTGTTATGGTTGGCAAAACGTGGTGAATGCGACCGAAACGACCATAGCCAATTCGACGAACTGGCGTGAAACCTGCATTCTCCAGAACAATACGTAGAGATCGATATGTGAAATAGTGAAAGTGCCCACCATCGAACAAAACATCACTACCAATGCCTTCATTGGGTTGCGATGTTGATGGAAATCGCCCTAGTAATAATAAAACACGTTTTTTTATAAATGCGATGTTAGGCGTATTGATTACTAATTGCCCCCCTGGCTTCAAAACTCGAAACATCTCAGCTGCAGCTGCATATACATCAGGTATATGTTCGATTGTATCAGCACTGATAATACTGTCGATCGAATTTGATTCTATGTCCACCATGTCCTCCGCACTCCCGCTAATCGGGATAAACTCCAGGCCGGTAAGATTTATGCTTGCCTGAGACAAGCGTTTTGGTGAATATTCAAGCCCAACAAGGGTCTTGTATCTTTTTCTAAATTGATGAAGTAAAAATCCGTTACCACAACCAATATCAAGCACACGATCACCAGTTCCATCCATTGCGACGATTGCTTCAACACGATTCTTGGGCCAACCACTTACCGTAACGTCCCGGAGCTCCTCTTTTTCAAGTGAAGAATCATAAAATTGGTCGTATTTGTCTCTTAGCGCCATGCTATCTCCTCAACTCAACTTGCTACTTATATAGATAAAGTCGAAACAATAATATTTTTAACAACTATTAATAATTTCGATATATTTCGTGTAGTTTTTTTTGTTTAATTTACGGCCTCATGCCACTCATCCGCTGATATGATCATTAATTGCTTCAGAATAAATCTCGATCAAACCATCATGATGTTTACTTGCACCGAATAAATCTTGAGCCGCTTTCAGTGCATTAACAGCAAGTCTGCCTGCCATTTCCTGATCCGTAATTATGGCATATAACACCGCTTCAAGTGCGTCATGGTTACCAGGTTCAAATATTAATCCCGTTTTCTTATGCCCCACCATCTCTGGCAAGCCACCAATATTACTTGCTACAACGGGAGTGCCGAGAGACATTGCCTCTACTATAGATATCGGAAAGTTTTCGTACCACTCGGATGGTACAACCAAACATATAGCATTCTTGATGAGTTCCTGCTTCTCATCACCCGAAACATGGCCAAGCAGCTGTACATTTTCTACGTTCCGATGTGAAACTAATGCTTCAATTTCATGCAACATCGGTCCACTACCGGCAATTTTAAGTGTTGATCCACTGACATTTTCCCATGCATTCAGCAATGTGCGTATGCCTTTTTCCTTACTCAACCTTCCGAGATAGAGTACGTAATCTTGCTTTGCTGAAACTGACACTTCAGTTTCGTCAATAAAATTACCTAAAATACATACGCGTGAAGATGGGATGCCAGCATCAATCAGACGTTGTGCAAAGAACTGATTCAGCGCAATGTATTTATCTATATTATTAGGCAAAATCCCAGTCTTCCATGCATTTGATATTGCTATTGCATATAAACTGCTAACCAGAATACTGTCCTGCATACATCGTTTCTTAACAGCAGAAAAATAACCTCGTTTCTGACAGTCTTCACAGATATGGTCATGTATATAGAATTGCCCGTTAGGACACAGAAACCTAAAGTTGTGAATCGTCTGCACAACTGGCACACCGCACCTATTCAGAGCCTTGTACACTGCCGTTGTAAGCATTGGAAACACATTATGAACATGAGCTACATCTGGTTTTACATTACGTATAATGACTTCCAGATCCCTCTCGACTTTGTTATTGTAAGGGACGTTAAGAAGCATATGTGCTTTGGCTAAAAGTCCAAGCTCATCAATGTTGAGACTGTCTCTATAATAAGGAATAACTTCATGGCCATAGTTTTCAAGTAGAGCACGCTCGGTGTTGACAACGCTACACTCTCCTCCCCGTGTACGATAGAAATTATGTACTTGAAGCACTTTCATTATGTATCAACCTCCAAGGCAGGCAGAGATTCCTTCAGAAAAGTTTTTCACCATGGCATCTAATGTATAACGACTAGCACTTACTCGACAGCCTTCTTGCAGTCGAGACAAAAGTTCATCATTAGATAGGACACCTACAACTGCTGTAACATAGTCATTTAACGAGTACCCAGTCATAACACCATTAACATTATTCTCAAGGTAGGCTATTTCGGGGCCATGCCCTGGCATATCTGTCGTAATCATTGGAAGACCTACGACAAAGCTATCGACAATAGCCAGGCCAACCAGAACAGGCATTAACATAACATTACAAATTGAAAAATATACCGCTCTCTCCTGTCCATAAAGCGGGCCTATATAGTGTATCCATGGATATTTTTCAGCAGCTCGTTGAGCAAGACTTTCATCAGGGCCACTGCCAATCAGGATAAAATTAAAGTCAGCAATATTTTCATGTATCATTTCAACTGCTTCCAGCATAAATGACAATTGCTTATCAGGATACATTCCGCCACAATACAAAGCCACAGGCCCATCGCCCAGTCCCAGCTGTTCACGCACATGTTTTAGTTGTTCCGATGTCACCGAATCTATTGCACACTCAAGCTCGTCTGTATCAATACTATTTTCAACAACTGTAATATGTTTTTGTGGGTAACCAGTATTACTGACAATTTCAGCACTTAACTGTGTATATGCAAACCACCAGTCAACTGACTTCATGATACTACGTTTGAATTTTTCTTTTATATTCGGTGTATTCAGTGATTGAAGATTGCCTCCATGCCCCCAATACGCTAATCGAAACTGGCCCAGAGCACGAGCAATAAGTAACGGATAATTCACTAATAAACGGTTTGCCTGCTCTACTATTACCAGATCAGGTTTTTCTAGCGAGTTCATACCACCTTGCCATACTAGTTCTTTACCACCTATTTCCCAATATCGATTGGCGCAATACTCAGCCCATTCTTTACCTGGATAAACAGATTTTGGTACTGTACCAGGCTTTTCCTGTCCATAAATAACACGCAACCGAATTCCTCTGTTGTTGAGACATCGCGATAGGCGAGCAAAAAATTCAACACGATAGTGGGGGAGAACTCTCTGAAAAATAACGACAGTGCGCTGTGGAAATATCTTGTTATCTTCCATGCATTTTTACTCGCCCAGTGATTATTTTCTTAATGAATTCCATTGTTACCACGCATTTCAATTCGTGAAACGGAGCTCGCTATAGACTGAGATCCGCATGAGTTCCAATGAATGTATAATGGCACCATGCTTGCAGTTACTGTGACAATACTCGCTTTATTCCGTGGCTGAATTACATTCCCCATCAAATCGCTGACCTCTACCATACTACAGTCATCTGGTGCTTTTATCTTTGTGTTGATAGAACGACCTGTCATCCAATCATCCAACCATACAATATCAACACCTTCGCTGTTACCACTAAACCGTGCGACGTGAGCGCCAGATTTTGTTCCCCAGCTTTCTTTATATCCTACATTGCTAATCACATTACTCATCACTGCATAAGCAACGGCAGCAGGTCTCGGTGAAGAATCCCACTCGAACAAACCAGTGAACTCAGTTCGATCAGGTCTTTTTGAAGAGGTTGCGCCATAATAAAACCATCGTTCTACATCATGCTCTATCAAATGGGCATAGTTTCTTACTATATACGCTGCCACCTCTATGGCCGAACTAGGGTACCCACCGCTAATATTAGTAATATAGTCGTACTCACTTTGAACGTATTGAACTCCACTTTCTGTTTCCCAAATGGGCTTAAGTACTCCATCACCATGCTCTTGCATAATCTTTCTGAACTTGCTAATTATCTCGCCAGTAGTGACATCCATTGCATCACCAGGTCGACCGTCAGTGTAGCGGTGAAATGACAGGACATCCATATACTGCAACGCACCTTCTTTTGCGATAGCATCTATCCAGGCCACTGGATTACTCCCGGTCGGACAACCCGCTACTATTACAGAATCTGGATTAGCTTTTTTCGCTTCTACGTAAGCCACTTGCAGAAGCTGAGTATATGCTTTTGCTTTGTCCTTCAAGGTGCCGCCACTAGCCAATCTTAGATAGGTATCACTATCCGGCTCATTCCATACTTCCCAATGATTGATTGTTCCTCGATAGTGGCTCACCGTCTGTTTCACGTAGCGCGCCCAGTCACTAATATCTTTTGGCGGTTTTGATCGATAGCTAAAGTATTTCGTCTCATCTGTTCCACTAGCCCATTTTGGTGTAGCATCGAGCGAACCCAAAATATCAAAACCACGCTGCCTTGCCGCAAGCAGTGATGCATCAAAATATCTAAAATCTCCTTTTTTTGGCTCAACAATTGCCCATTTAGTAGCATGAGGCGGATGTAATCTGAGCCATCGGGCACCCAACCTATTCACCTGCTCAAGCCCCAATGGTGAAAACCATGCGTGAGTCCCAAATGGCGACTTCACTGTTACATTTTCATTCATGTTCGGCACGACACCAACCGCCAGCTCGGAAGATACTGAATCGCCAACAAAATTTCCAACAATCGCAGTAAATTTCTGATATCCAGTCATTTTGGTATCAACTGGCTGTATCAGCAAACCATACCCCTTCGCATCGAGGCTCAAATGTTGCCGATTCATCAACTTACGATTCCCTTGCCAATCTGTCGACCAAACTTCAATGTCAACCGTGCTCTCTTCAGGCGCATATACCCGCAAAGGTAATGACTCAGATACACCCTGTATTAGCAGGAGGTTTATCCCCTTTCGATCGAAACCAACCTCAATCGGTTGACCCGGCTGATAAGGTGTAGGCTTGTTTTTTCGCTCAAGCTGTATTGAATCCACCCAAAACACACCCTCGTCTGTCGATTCTACGAAAAATTGATAAGCATTTTTCCTGGCAATTGGTAGTGTGCCGCTAACGTCTAATCTTGACCATTCTTCTGATATTTTCACATTTTTTATCAGGCCATGTTGTTTACCATAATCCCCACCAACGACTCCGAATCGAATTTTTCTTGGTAAATCTGATTTAGCATAAAGAGAGAGTGAAAACCTCTGGCCCGGCTCCAGGATAATAAATGGTGATGATAAACGAACCACACCTAGCCTGGGCACCTGTAGTTCCAATGCTGTTTTACCATGGACTGCAGTAGCTTGAGTAGTTTTCGCTGGTATAGACTCCCATCGAATCTGGGCCATATGTTCGTAATTTCCATTCTCGCGAGTCAACACCGCCCATTTATCTAGACCCACTTCAAAGCTGCTATTGGCTATTTGATTCCCTACGGATTCTACCGTCGAAACGCCACAATCAGTAATATCAACAAGTTCAGCATCGTCCAATTCAATCCAACCTGCCCCCTTGGTTTGCACCATAAAATACACCTGCTTATCATTTATAGGCGCTATAGCCTGATAAGTATATTTTTTCCAGGTTTCGTTAATCTTGAAACCATCAGATGTATAAGTAGTGTAGGGTTTTCCCTGCTTTCTCAACAGTAAATTGACCGGCGCAGAAATATTCCCACGCATCCAGATGCTTATTTGATAAGAGCGCTTCTCTGTCAATTGAATTCCGGCCTGCACAAACTGCACAGCTCCTCCACGAACAGCACCAATATCTATGCGTTGAATATCACCATTCCTAGAAACATCAGTATTCCGAGAATAATCAACATCTAGATCTGCCCAGCCACTATTATCTCGCCAGTTCAGTGCTGTACCACTCAACCAGCCCGACTCGAATCCAGCATTGTCTAGAGAATTACTTGACGGGCAATTCGCAAAAATCATGGTCGGCCAATGTAAACCCAGAATTATCAATAGACTACACAGCAGGAATGCTAGTCGCCTACTCCATTTATGTACATATGATATATTGCACATAAGATAACTCTTACTTAATCGTTTACAATACTGCGGGGGGATTACATACAACACGCAATTAGTATTCCTTGACTCGAAAAGGTGACAAGGCACTTAATTGCCCGAGATTCGAGGCGATCTTACGCGATGCTTTCATTCCGATAATACGTCCACCAAGCCAAAATAGTGGCAGCAATACCACGCCGATCAGACTAATTGAGCTTCTGAATAAAAACCATGCGATTTTTTTTTGAAAACTATAACCAGGTAAGGTTATAACAGCATAAGTCTGGCCATTCCGAAATGATCGTCGCGTGAGGTAGCGAATCGTTGCCCGTTCAATCGGTACGCCTTCTCTCACGATGGCCTCATCTGCCCATACAATCCTGCCTCCTGACCCACATATACGGTTGTAAAAATCCGTATCTTCACCACCAGTTCGACCGTACACAGTATCAAATGGACCACCCATTTTACGTACACTCCCCCCCCATATAAGCATATTACCCGTTCCAGCGGTAAAGATTTCAGTCCCTGTTTCCAGTCTCGGACGCTCAAAAAAACGCCCTTGCCTGATCCATTGTGGGATTTCATCAGGATAGACTGGTAGTACTGGACCAGCAACTGCATCAGCTTTATATTTACGGATAGTATTGAAAAGTTCCTGTAGCCAATCAGGCTCCGCAACCTCATCGTCATCGATAAATGCGATCAAATCCCCTTTTGCCCTGGCTACACTCTGGTTTCGAACCATAGACAGGTTTCTTGCTGACTCAACAGAATAATCAATTGAGCATTGGTTGGAATTTTTAAATTCATCGACTACTCCAGATGCAGTCGCCTCTGGGTCATTGTCTACAACAATGATCTCCATTTTCACATTACTTTCCAGTCGTTGTTGAGACAGACTCATCAACAACTGTCGAAGTAACTCTTCTCGGCGGTAGGTAGCGATACATACCGAAATCAAAACTAGCTGATCAGACATTAGCGTCTAGTCCCTTATTATCTTTAATTTTAGGCATGCTATTACAAAAGCCTAATGCAACAATAGCTGCAAGCAACAAAAGCCATAAAGGGTGAGTGGGTCGGACAAGTGAAGCTTCTGTTACATTGTGCAACAGCACAAAAACACACAATCCTAGCCCAGCCACCACTATCTTTGGATAAGCCGTCCAGTAGCGAAAGCCAGAAAAGACTGCGCGAAGCAGCATAACAATGACTATAACCAATGCCAGCACGCCGCCTCGAACCATCAGATCCAGGTAGCCGTTATGGAACTGACCATATGCAATACCAAACTTCGCCCCCAATGAATGCAAGGAATCAAACCCCCAACCAACAAGAGTCCGCTCCTCAATTGCTTGCCTAGCAATCGCCCATAACTCCGTTCGCCCGGTAAAGTTATCAGAACGGCCTGCCACTCCAAACAAGGTTCCAAGGTTTAGTATTTCCGGCGCCACCACGTGAACAACAAGCATCAAAATAATCACACTGAATGCGCCCAAGAACATACGCAACACAGCCGACCTTAGATTCGCACTTTTACCTATATATAAAAACCAGCCAAGCATCGTGATAGCTACAATAAGTGATGTAACACTATCAGCGCCTATAATTACTACCAAACCAGCCGCAAGAAGTAGTAACGCTAATTTCTTGTCTCTCGCTACCGAACTCACATCAAATAATGCCAATGCTGTCCAGACTCCAATGGCTCCAAATATACCAAGTTGATTAGGGTGTGTTCCAACACCAGACCAGCGCAATGTATCTCCAATAAGTATTTGGCCATATGCAGGTAGCATCAGCGCCAAAAGTATTGACACCCCCAGGGTTACAATTTCGAATAGAGCCAATATCCGGAAAAAATGAAGCGGACTTTTACAAAGATTAAACCCCATTGTCAGCGCTATTAATAAAGCGCCAGATAAATGTCCAAAATTGATCAGCACCTTAGCTGGTGCTGTCGACCAAAGCGTGGAACCAAGTACAAGTGCCAGCAACACACCTTGTAGCCACTGCTGCATCAACAGCGGTGTTACTAAACGCATATTTCTCCACAAAGAAACTGCTGCAAGCAGGTACGAAAGGCCAAAAAACACCTGACGAAAAACTCCACCCTCATCTATATTTGAAGACACAAAGCCGCCATGTAAAAATTTTGGCAAATACCACAGACTACCAAATAGAAAAATTATAAATGGTAGTGAGGATAACAGTTTCAACTGGTCATTAGACTCTATTGATTGATTTAACTCTGTACTCAAACCAGTTTCGTTTAACCGTTTATTTAAACTGACTGAAACTTTCCTCGTTCTCAATAGTTTCTGTTTAGCTACCATTCATTTTCACCTAGAAACCGACACCCTTAAGCGCAGCATAAGTCTTTGTTTAAATGTCTTAAAAAAATAGCCCAGGCATTGGGTATTAAAACGAATCGCTTGGGCAGCTTTAATGAGATTCCAATTCTTTAGTGACCGAACAAACACCTGATAACGGCTAGCGTACTCATAAAGCGAACCCCTTCGTACAAGCAAATTAATAATATTCTGATCTGCAAATTGAGACGTCAATAGCAGCATTTTATTATTTACTTCCTGAAGTACCTCATAGTTATCTTTTGAAACCTGGCGAGTAAGAGAACTCTTAGTCAAGCGGTAATCATAATATGATTCCGATACTACAACAGCTTTGACTCCTCTAATTAAACACTCAAAAAACAGCAGAGCATCTTCACCCACTCGAATGTTATCGTCATAACTTATCGAATTTATCTTTAACAGATCCCTCTTAATCATTGGCTTAAGATAACCAGTCTTTAATCCGCCACAGCCAGGCATATCAGCACGAATAAAATCACTAGTAGTAAGAAACATCCATTTACCACTCTTAACGATTGGATACATCTTAAGATATTCCACTGCTATGCCTTGCTCATCGATAGGCCGCAGATAGTCACAAATCATTCCTGCGTCGGTTTCCTCACTCATCTGTAATAAGCGCACAAGTCGATTCGGACGGAATTCATCGTCTGCATCAAGCACTGCAACCCATTCACCTTTTGCTTCTGATATAGCTCGATTTCTAGAGTAAGAAGGTCCACGGTTTACATCATTTACAATCAATCTTACGCGCGAGTCACTAATTTCGATATTTTTCACAATATCTACGGTTGAATCAGCTGAGCAATCATCTACGACAATTATTTCAATAGGTACTACTTTTTCCTGCAACACCGAATTAATTGCCGTTGAAATAAACTCTTCTGCATTGTATGCAGCCATAACAACCGATACGAGTGGAAAATTCAAATTGACACTATATGCATTAACATTCATTTTATTTCCACTCAGAAAAATCTCTATCCAAAAGTTTACACAGGTCTGTATTTTGCTTTTGTTGCACTCGCTTGAGATACTCAACAACTTCATTCATCCCCACAGCCTCTCTATCGACTTTCGGCAATAAGATATTTCGACCTAACTCACGAATAAATCGTGGAAAAATTGGTCTAACTTGCTGGTAAAATGGTCTATAATTTATACGATTAAAATACCCAAGCTTACGCTGACGTCTCACTTTTTTTGGTGTTTCATGGTTACGTTGTCTCAAATTATCAGGAACAAAATCGCCATCTATTTCCAGCCAATAAAAAAGACTCTTTATCGTGCTAGATGGCGATTTAGAAAACTCTTCCAGAGTTATAACGAAGATGTTCTTTTTATCGAAATATTTTGAATATTCTTTTATTTGTAATACGTAGTTACTTACGTCCAGATATATTGAGTCTGATTTTATTGCCTCAAGAATAGATCGTGTTTCTCCCTCACGTTTTACTGCATGCCAATAATGGCTAATTGTCCGTCCAACTGGATTTCTAAGAACAAACAGTATTTTCGCGTCTGGATTAAATTCCGATATCCGTTTCGCCACGCCAGGCGCATGCGGAGTCTTTGTATAATTACTACTTGATTCACCAACAATCTTTGCACTACCAGCATCTTGAAATAATTCAAGATATGACGCATTATCGAATGAACATTTATTCTTTGCCATCTCTGGCCAAAGGCGTTTCAGGTCTTCATTATCAACGAAGAACGATGGCTCTTTGGGTTCTGACATAAATACTTCAGGATGTGAAGAAATAACTGAATGTATCGTTGATGTGCCCGACTTCATCGATCCCACTATAAAGAAATTTGGTTTAATCATACTCTCAATACACCCTAACTTGTTACGCTATAATTTATTCGGCCAAACACAGTTGGGTTAAATCCAAGCTTGCGCCAGACAAATAAAACCAACAATAAATTCGAAATAACGATAGCCGCTGCTGTAGCAATAGCAGCACCAACCATACCAAAGGCAGGAATCAATATAAAATTTAAGATTATGTTAAAAATCACAGCAAATAATTGACTACGAAAGGTAAGCTTTTCATGCCCAGTCATATTTAACGTTAATGCTACTGAACCCATAGCCGCATTAAACACATGAGCTACAGTTAGTATCAGTAATGGAACATACGCAGCAATATATTCTTCTCCAAAAACAAAGCTGATTAATTCTTGACCAAAGACAATCAATAATAGCGCAATAGGGAGACTAAAAATAATTCCAAAACGAGATGCTTTTTTTACTATTAATTGCAGCTCTTTAGTATCACCCGCTGCATGAGTTGATGCAATCATTGGCCCTATCACAGTATTCACTGAAAGAATCACATATAAAACCAAAGAGCCACCAGTAACGGCAACTTTATAAACGCCGACATCACTTGGCATACTCAACAATCCTAGAATAATAATATCTGCTTGTCCTAGCACAACCCATAGAGCGGAAATAAAGACAAAGGATTTAGCACTCCCAAACCATCTGGCTGTTTCATATATAGGCTTTATACCATTCAATTCTTTAGGCCATTTCGAGACCAACAACAATGTTCCCACTAATAATGTCAGTAAAGCAACTACGACTCTAGACAACAATGCTTCAATCGAAGTTACCTCAGATTGGATATACCAAATCATCACAATAGCTATTAAAAATGCTGTCGGCTGCAAAAGCATTTCTGGTAATTGACTTACTTTTACAAAACCTAATCCGCGTAATGCCCCGCCTCTTATTGCACTAAGCGCCTGAATAGGCACGAGGAAAGAAATTATGATGGCCATCCATAGTGCGAAATCTAGTGCACCATCTAGTAACAACCATATAACTGTTATGATTGAAAAAACTAATGAAACAACGATAGTTAACTGCAATGACCGAACAGACAAACCAGCAAGTCGCCCATAATCCTTTGTCTGCAAATAGGTTGCTATATTACGAGTCATGAGTTCAGGTAGACCGAATGCACCCAACACTGCCAGCAAGCTTATAATGGCGAGCACAAATGCATAAACACCATACTCGCTAGGACCCAATATACGCGCAAGTAACACCCCAGTGGCCAAAACCAGAGCGAGGTTACTACCCCTTATTATTAGAATAATTAAACTATTTATCGATTGCATTTGTATACATATTTATGTCTTCGATCTGTAATATCTTTCGTATACAATTTAAGCGCATAACTCATATTATAGTTAATATTTTGTCTACTTACTGCCGAGTATGTGAAGAGGATTTACATCATGAATGCACAACTTTGTTATGATTTCCTCTATACACACCTCGAGTATCAACTATTAGTTTCGCATTCTCTATAATATTTGGATAATCAAAATCATCATGGTTAGTAGCAACAACAATACAATCATATAATTTAATATTTTCATTCGATAATTCTACCGACTTCAGATCAAAGCTATACCTGCGCATTTTAGGGAATACAGGAACGTACATATCTGAGTACTCGACGATTGCACCATGTTCTTGTAACTGCTCCATAATTTCCACAGAAGGTGACTCACGCATATCGTCAACGTTCTTTTTATAGGCAATGCCTAAAATAAGAATCCGACTGCCATTGATTGATTTTTTATGACCATTCAACCCCTGCGCAATCTTACTGATAACATATTCAGACATAGAGCTATTCACTTCACCTGCGAGTTCGATAAATCTTGTATTAACGCCATATTCACGTGCCTTCCACGTAAGGTAGAAGGGATCAATCGGTATACAGTGTCCACCTAAACCAGGACCTGGGTAGTATGGTACGAAACCGAAAGGTTTAGTTGCTGCTGCATCGATAACTTCATAGATATTAATACCCATTTTATCTGCAACGATCTTCATCTCGTTGACCAGGCCGATATTGACTGCTCGATGAATATTCTCTAATAGTTTGGTCATTTCAGCCGCTTTTGTCGAGCTGACAGTAACCACCTGATCAATCACCTGACCATATAATGCCACACCTACTTCCTGGCAGGCTTCTGTGTCACCACCGCAAACTTTTGGTATTGTCTGTGTTTTGAAATTTGGATTGCCCGGGTCTTCACGTTCTGGTGAGTAAACCAGGAATACGTTATCACCGACTTTTAGACCGGTGCCTTCGATGCGCGGTTTTAGTTCTTCGTCTGTGGTTCCTGGATAGGTTGTACTTTCCAACGAGACTACGTGCCCTTCCCTCAGGTACGGTAATAAACTGTCCATGGTATCCAGAACAAAACTGAGATCAGGCTCACGATGCAGTTCCAATGGTGTCGGCTCACATAGAGTCAAGGTGTCTGCCTCGGCAGCCCTGGAAAATCTGTCGTCGCTTCAAATCCGCTATTAACAGCAGACTGAATCATTTCATCGGGAAGATGTTTGATATATGTTTTTCCGTTGGATATCTTTTCTATTTTTTCAGGATCGATATCAAAACCGAGTACTTTGTATCCGACCTCTGCATAACGTATAGCTGAAGGAATACCTACGTAACCCAGGCCTACGATACCGATGATGGCTGACTTGTCTGTTAACTTGTTTATTAGTTGTTGTTTCATGTTTTTCTATTTAACTTTTGGTTATATCTTTATCGTTCTGGCTTCGCGGCTTTCAGAACCGCTCCTACGAATTCATAGGCTATTGTATAGTTTTTCCAGGCCGTTTTTTAATTCTACAGATGGCTGCCAATGCAATTTACTTATTGCTTTATCTATAGTCGCATATGATTCTTTGATATCACCTTGCCTGACATCACCATAATTCACTTTGAATTCCATGCCATAGATATCATAGAGAGTCTTAAGCAGGTTATTCAAAGTTATCTTGTTACCAGTTGCAATGTTATAGTACTCACCTACGCCGGCTTCAATAGTCATTGCTTTCATATTTGCCTCGACCACATCACTGACGAAGACGAAATCGCGTGTCTGTTCGCCATCACCAAAGATGGTGGGCACTTCTTTTTTCTTGAGTTTATCTGTAAATATTGAGATCACACCGGAATACGGTGACGACGGATCCTGCTTTGGGCCGTAGACGTTGAAGTATCGCAGACACACGGTTTCAAGGCCATAAAGCCTGGTATACATGCCGCAGGCGTTCTCGGATGCCAGTTTGTCGACAGCATACGGCGATAATGTGAGCGGACACATGCCCTCTACTTTTGGTAATGTCGGCTCATCACCATAAAGAGCTGCACTGGATGCGAATACAAAACGTTTCACACCGTTGTTTCTAGCAGCCTCTAACAGGTGCAATGTACCCTGGTAATTTACCTGGCTGCTGCCAACCGGATCATTGACTGTCTTAGGAACCGAGGCCACCGCTGCTTTATGGAATACCCAGTCGATGCCCTGCATGCATTGATTGACTGTTGCGGCATCACTTATATCGCCTTCCACTATGGTCAATGCTTTATTTTCGGTCAGGTTACTTCGATGGCCGGTGGAAAAGTCATCAAGCACGACAACTTCATGTCCATCACTTAGCAGGCGGTCAACGATATGTGACCCTATAAAACCGGCGCCGCCGGTTACCAGTGCTTTCATCATGTACTCCTTTACTTACCTTCTCTTCCGTATATGTCATCGAAACGAACGATATCGTCTTCACCGAGATAACTTCCTGTCTGTACTTCGATCAATTCTAATGGAATCTTGCCAATATTCTCCAGGCGATGTTTCACACCCAGCGGGATATATGTCGACTCATTTTCAGACAGCACAAACACGTCATCATCTTTCGTTACTCTTGCGGTACCATTGACCACGATCCAGTGCTCTGCACGATGATGATGCAACTGTAAAGATAAAGTAGCTCCGGGGTTGACTGTTATCCTCTTTACCTGGAAGCGGTCCGAATGATCTATCCCCTGGTAGCAGCCCCATGGACGGCATACACGTTTATGTAAAACGACCTCTTCTCTATCTTCATTGGTCAGGGCATTGACGATATCTTTTATATCCTGCACATGATTTTTATTTGCGACCAGTAATGCATCATCAGTATCGACCACGATAAGGTCTTCGATACCCAGGGTAGTCACCAGTTTATGCTCTGCCCTTACATAACTGTTTTTTGTTGACACATGATAGGTGTCGCCGATAAATATATTATTATTTTCATCCTGGATACCGATATCATGAAGAGCTGACCAGGAACCGACATCACTCCATCCGATATTAACCGGGATAACGACGGCATTTCTGACATTTTCCATTACCGCATAATCGATAGAATTACTCGGACATTTCTTGAACTCATCGATCCCTACACGTATGAAATCCATGTCTCTTTTGGCTTTATCCATCGCATCACTGGTAGCCTGGTATATCTCTGGAGCAAACTCCTGCAGCGCTTTCAGGTATTCTGATGCTTTGAACATAAACATTCCGCTGTTCCAGTAGTATCCACCCTCTTCTATATAGCTCGTCGCAGTGTTCAGATCTGGCTTCTCAACAAACTTTTCTATTTTTGATACCTCATTGACAGCGACAGACTCTGCCGCCTTGATATAGCCATAGCCCGTCTCCGGTCTATCAGGAACGATACCGAAGGTGACGAATTGATCGTCCAGTGCCTGTTGCAGGCCAGCATCGATGGCCTTGTGAAATTCAGCGACATTTTTTATATCATGGTCAGCCGGCAATACCAGCAGTACGGCCTCATCATCCCCTGTCTTCAAGGCATTAAATGCTGCCAGCGCAATTGCAGGAGCTGTATTACGCCCTATCGGTTCAAGGATGATCGCGCTCGCGCCAATACCTGTTGAACGGGCCTGTTCAGCGACCATGAAGCGGTATTCTTCATTACAGATAATGACTGACTTCTCTATTTTTTTAAATCCATCAAGGCGATTGATCGTATCTTGTAACAGTGACGTCTGATTTAAGAGTGGCAGCAGCTGTTTTGGATGTAATTTTCTGGATAGTGGCCACAATCTGGTTCCTGAGCCGCCAGATAAAATTACCGGTGTTATCATTTTTATAAATCCTGGTTTAAATAAAATATTTATTCGATTGAGTCAGTATAGAAAAGATTTCCTGACTTATAACGAATAGCCCGTGAAAGCTAAGGAATAATAGTCGAATAATAAGACCGGTATTGTATAAGATTGCCTGGTAACTTTGTATTATATGGCACCTGGATTCGTTCTACTGAGGTCACCTCAACACTCCTTTATATCACACAAAAGTTGCAACAATCTTACAGACATAAAGCCTGTAAACAATGTTGAAATAGTGACACTTTTTCTGTTAATTCAAGTACTTTTTCAGCATTCAAAGTCTATACTACACCTTATATCTTAAAATTATAGTTACGGAACTTTTCTTATAAATCATGCTAAATCATAAACTTATAGCAAACCTTGGGGTTTGTTTTATCGTCATGCTCAGCTCTTCTACTTTTGCTCAAAAAGCGCCCACTTTTGAGCTTCCGGGAGACAGTAGAAACATTAATCTAAGCAAGCTCAAAGGCAAAGTCGTATACCTGGACTTCTGGGCATCCTGGTGCGACCCGTGCCGAAAATCATTTCCCTGGATGAATGATATGTACTCCAGGTATGACAGCAAAGATTTCACTATCATCGCTATCAACCTGGACTCATCGAGAAAGGATGCGGCGAAGTTTCTGGAAAAAGTACCCGCCAGCTTCAATATCGCATATGACCCTGAAGGTACCGTTGCTGCCAAGTACGACCTGAAAGCAATGCCAACCTCGTACCTGATCGATAAGAATGGTCAACTGGTATTCACCCACAAGGGTTACCGAGAAGGCGACACAAATAAAATTGAGAACAAAATTCGAAAATTACTCAACATAAAGTAGACCTTTTACTAATGAATAAAATACTTACCCTTGCAGCCTGCTCTGTCATGTCAGCTTGCTCCACAGTGAGCAATATGACTGTCAGCGAAGAAGTTAAACCATGGGAAAAAGATGTTCTTGCACAACCGGCGATGCAGTTCCCGCAAGACAAAATGTTCTCATACAGCGACGACCACATCTTCTTCAGTAAAGAAGCATCTACTGGAGGCACTGGCGTCGGCGGCGGTGGCTGCGGCTGCAACTAATCAGGGACATAACGATGAAACCAATCAAGAATAAATTAACGTTGGCCACATGCTCATTACTATCGCAACAGAGCGGTAACGCCATCGCAATCGAAAACGCATGGGAGGTCGACAGTTCATTCCTGTATTATGAGGAAGCTGATGATCGTGTCAGCGTGGCAAAGTTTGTAGCAGGTGTCGGCGGTGACGTAACAGACAGAGATAGAGTCAGCATCCTCGCTGTACTGGACACGATGTCCGGCTCGACGCCATCAGGAGCAGTCAAGACCAGTGGTGGCTCTAACACGACCACGGGTGCATCAGGTGGCGGCGGTACGAGTGTTACAGATCCGAACGCCAGCGCATTAGCCAAGTTTGACGATACACGTCTCGGTAACAGCTTAACCTGGACCCACCAGCATGATAATAACTGGACCGTCAATTACAACGGAGCGGTGTCGATCGAGAATGACTACCGCTCTTTCAGCGCTGCGATAACCGTAGACAAGGAAACAGCAAAAAAAGACTATCGTTTTACAGTTGGCCTAGCCGGCACCTATGACCAGATATTTCGGGTAGGTGCAGGTAGCACACCGGTACCCCTGACACAGATTGCCGACAATGAATTTGCAGGTGAAGGTGAAAAGAACACGACTGACCTCATACTCGGACTGACACACGTAATCAATCGTAGAACGGTTGGACAGGTAAACCTGGCATTCAGTCTCTCCCAGGGGTACCTGACTGACCCTTACAAGGTATTCAGTGTTGTTGATATTGCAACCAATCTTCCGATAGATGACTCCAGTTACTACGAGAGCCGGCCCGGTGACAGACAACGAGCAAGCATCACCTTTCAGCTGAATCATCAGCTATACCCCAGTAACAATATAGTGCATGGCTTATACCGTTACTATACTGATGACTGGGATGTTGATTCTCATACGCTTGATCTTGATTATCGCTTCAACATGGCTAATACAAATTATATTGAAACTGGACTAAGGCTGTACTCGCAGAGCAAAGCCTCTTTTTACCACAACGAGTTCTATGTAAACAATACTGCCGGTCTGGATCCGACTACCCTGTTCCCGGAATACATCAGTGCTGACTACCGCCTTGACGATATGTACAGCGTTACTCCAGGCCTTCGTTATGGCAGGGAGGTCGGAAAAGATGGACACCTGCGTGCAAGACTGGAGTATATGTACCAGTCATTCAAGCATTCCGAGTTTGATACTAACAAAGCGATCATCTTTCAGATTGCATATAGCAAGCGTTTTTAAACTGGAAGCCATTCTTACTTCAACGATATGAGTGTCATACCGAACAACAGCGAAGGATCTTATGCGCTAAACTTTTAGATCCTTCACTGTCGTTCAGGATGACAGGTTATTGAAACAGACATAAAAAAACTCCGCAGGATATGCGGAGTTTTTTTGTTTATGAGTAATTAATTGTTGTATCAGTTAAAACAGATCCGGCTCACCTGCCTGCGTTTCATCAATAGCAGGAACACCATCGGGATTCAATTCATCATCCCTGGTTAACACTTCCGGATTCTGTACACCAAAATATGAATATACGGTAGCGGCGACAGACATCGGTTCAGCTTTATAGCTGCCTGCTTCTGGTTCAGTCACCTGGTCATTTGTACCAGACTGCCCAACCCGTTCTGTTCTACCGACAACTTTTCCTAATGCGGAAGCGCCGCCCTGTCTAACAGCCGCACCACCGAAAGTAAACAGGTTCTGATTATTACCATGGTCCCAACCCTGGTTGCCATTGAGATTTACACGGCGACCAAAATCACCACACATGTTAATGACGATATTATCGTTGGTTGTACGAGGAGCAGAATTAAGAGTATTACTATTAAAGTACTTAATATGCATCATCGCTGACTTCATGACCTCAAAAAGTGCATTCATCCTGTTACGATAGTTATCGATGCCGTTATTATGGTCATCCCAGCCACCAAGACCACCTCCTACTGTGATATATAACGAACTGGGGTTGACAAGGGCTAGAGTCACTGCTGCCCGAACCCTGTCTGTATACTGGTTATTTGGGTACACTACAGGTGTATTTATCGCTATACCTAATGCATCAGCATCCGCCTGCTCTGTAACGAGAGGCAAAGGATCATTATTAGCAGTAGTAATATTAGTTATCTTGCTTTCCAGGAAAGTCCTAAGGTTGAAACTGTTAGCTGCACCTGAATAACGTAAAGTGTTGTATTCCTCAGCCGATATTTTTACGCCTGTCTGGAGCAGCAGATCTTCGAGTACAGCATCGTTGGAATTAGCGCCCCTGGTATATGGGTTGTCAAAGTTTTGATCCAGTGTGATACCACGATATAGCAGAGGAATTACAAAATCAGGATCCTGCTGATAGGCACGTGTATCTCCCTCGAATGAAACGAAAGGCAGTAACAGGTCATTGACGATATCCCCTATAGGTGAACCATCAGCCAATACAGTATTATTTTCAAACAGTGCTCGATGTTGATATAGTGTCGCTGCTATCCGGGTACCTACACCTGGGCTGCCTTCGATATCGAGAGAACCTTTAAAACTCTGCAACAGGCTTTCACGGTGTGAACGGGTACCATCAAGCTCTTTGAACAGGGTACGGTATACGGACATATAATTGTTATCCACCATGAACTGCATAGCACGACCGCCTGCACCATTATCATCGAGATGGGGGTTGTTACCATTCGGCGTTCCGCGCCAGAAACCATTTTTTGTGATAAACCCGTTAGCGCCATCGCCAGTATCATCGAATGTTAATATTCGATTTCCAAATGCAGCAGCATACGAATTTTGCGAGTTAACTTCAATATCCTGAATATTGGTCAGGTTACCTGAAAGCTCAGATGGCCCGCCATATAAAAAGATATTGATAACCTGAGGCATTACGGTCGGTGCAACAACATTTGCACCAGAGTAATTAACTGCAGCACTTGCTGTTTTATACATCGCCAATGGATTCAACGACGACGGCAAAAGCGCTGAACCGCCTAATGCTGCAATACTTTTAAGAAAGTTTCTTTTATTCATAGTGTTTTCCTTATATAGCTCGCCTTTAATTGACTGCCTTGAAGTAATAGAACTCGGGCAACCTGGAGATGTAATCAAAGGTAATTGCAGCGATATTGTTATGACGGTTGTCACTGGTACTTGGCCTGATAACCTGGTTACCGTCGACGTCCGTTTCCAGTAAAGACAGCCCGTCGAATATAGCGATCAGGCCGGCTACCTCGTCAGCACTTGCTTTACGTTGCACGGTGTTTAAAAACAGGAAATGGATATAATCGGTCAGACTCAGCTGTGAGACAACATCTCGCAGGTCATCATCGTCATTACCCATACCATTGTATATAAGCCCGGGAATATCTGTCTGGCTTCCATCATACAGTCTTGTATCTACTAACAATTCTTCACGGACACCTTTGTGATAATTAGCAAAACTCAGAGCGTCGAGCGGCACATCGGGAAGACGGCCAATTTTCAGCGACATCGAATGCCAGCCTTTATTACCCAGGTAAAGAACATTGCCTCTATTCGGAGGATTGTCGGAACCTGAAGCCATATGTTCAAAGATTCGCTTACCTGCCGAGTCTGATGAATCCGCAGCAGGATCCCATTTGAGCGAATCCAGCAGTGGCATCAGGCTTTCTTCAAAAGATTTCGGTCTCTCTGTATTCAACAGGTACTCCCTTGAGAATATCATGGCAGTAAATATTTCTTCGTAGGTTTCAGCACCGCTGCTTACGATGGAATTGATAATATTGACCCTGTCTTCTCGTGAACGCCCTGAAAATATGTAATTCGTCAATACTTCGACTGCACGCGGCATGATCAGCGGATGACCGGCGATGACATCGTAAAGGTCTTCACACGTTGTTATGAAATATGCATCCAGGATCAGTTGTGGCTCTGTATTCGGGATATTTGTAGTACTGATGACATAGCCGGAATCTTCATCTGTGAGATAGAAATCCTTACAGGCTATGCCGCCTTTTACTGAATCTTCTTCTGTTTCAAAGAGGCCGAGATATAGCTCATACGCTTCCAGCGCATGGTTCTCCGAAGAACGTGAAACACGCCATCTGGCTAGAGAAGGCAGATTAGAACGTATCATCTGCCTTACAGAATTACCCTCCCTGATATTTGTTGTCAGAAAACGGTACATGTTCTGTGCGTCTACCGTATCTGTACTCTCCATCTCCACAGCAGGAGAATACATGATGGTATTACTCAGGAAATATGCCATCCATTGAACATATAAGTCGCGACTGATCGGATACTCTTTTATACGCGCCAGTGGCAATTGCATCACTTTTTCGTTTTCGTCAGCATCGGTATCGGTGTCAAACGAATATTTCGCATTGTCCTCATCCGGGTTGCCTTCTTCATCTAGACCTTCGATCAGGGTATCCGCCGCTGATAGTTGCTCAATAGTTAACGATGTTCGTAATGATCTTTTCGTATCATCGAGGAAAGTACTGCTCCTGGGAGAGAGGCTGGTAACACCGGAATCAAGATCAAAGAAGTCTTCAGCCGAAATACCGCGGAACAATGTGCCATATAATTTACTGGCTACCTGGTACTGTTCTTCTGGAGGGAGTGAATTAAATTCAGCCTGGCTTAACGGCGCAGCATAACCTGAAGCAGTAAAACCGGAGCTGGATTCGGGCTGTCCCGGATCACATGCTGCAAGGCCAAATAAAGTTGCCAGGCAGAGTAATTTAACAGCTGGTTTTACGGCATTATTAAAAGTATTCATAGTTTTACTCATCTACATACATCCCGCATATAAATAGCTCGAGGACACCTTAAAAAAGATGAAGAAATTTTTTAAATTAGAGATTCTTTTTCAACCACGAGAACCGCGGATGACATTTAAGACAGCAGATTTGCTTGCTGTTAGAGGCTAATAATACACCAAATTATTTAAAAGCTGTCAAATTTTCGACAAAATGTTCAAACAAAATGACAGACGGTTCAGCAGGTTTATTGGATTGGAACTTTCTACTAATAATAACAGCAAGATACAATTAGTAAAAAACCGTATTATCAAGTATTACTTAATCCTGCTTCCTGCTCATACGAGGGAAGATTGGTAGCTGCGATTTGAGCCCGCTTTCGCTCTGGCTGACCAAAGAGATAGCCCTGAGAGAAATTAAAACCCGCTTTATCAACAATCATTAACAGTTCCTCTGATTCGATACCCTCGGCAACCAGGTCATATCCCAGACCAGCCAGCATACTGGCCATTTGTTGCACGAGTTTATTCAGGCGATCGTCCATCATCCCCTGGATGAGGGAAATATCAAACTTGATAATATCTACCGGCATACTGGTAAGGTAGCGCAAGGAAGAGTAACCACTGCCAAAATCGTCAAGCGCCACCTTGAAACCCAGTTTTCTTAATATCGTCAAACTTCGAGCTGCAGCATTTATCTGCGTGATCAGCGACGTCTCGGTTACTTCTATAACGATATAGTAGCTCTGAGTAAAGTCTGAGAGAGGCATCAACCAGTCAACTACATCTTTGTGTGCTATAGACTCCGCTGACAGGTTGATCGAAACTCCTTTGCCTTTCGCTATAAATTCCTGTTCCAGATCATTCTGAACTTTCTCGATGATAGTACGATCCAGCTCCAGTTCCATCTGCCGCCTGGCTACGACCGGAAATATGTGTGACGGGGGAACCAGTTCACCTTCAGCGCGGATACGAAGCAACGCCTCGTAATAGATAATATCGCGAGTTCCAGTGTTAATAATTGGCTGATAGTGTATCTCGATGCCCGTCCCTCGTGTGATTGCCTCATAGACTGCATCGCTTATCCAGCTTGAGAAGACTGCCTCAGTACCATCAGCCATAGTTTCATTGAACAAAACTGCCTGGCTGACACCAGGGCGTTTTGCCTGGTAAACAGCGATATCAGCCTGCCACTGAAGCTGATTCATTTTATCCAGCTCATGAGCCTGACAATGTGAAACTCCACAGCTGATGCGGACAGTTTCTTTTACGCCCATCGTTGTGAAATCATATTCTCTAACAGCATCGATACAGCGCTGTGACAGTACCAGCTCATCCTCAGGCCGGCTACCGATGATAATCGCAGCAAATTCATCGCCACCTATACGATACAGCTTTTCAGGTTCTCTGAGCGTTTTCTGTATACATGAGCTAATAGCCCTGAGAACGTCATCACCCACCTGGTGCCCATAGGAATCATTAATGGCTTTAAAGTGATTCACATCGAACAGTATCAATCCTACGTCAACACGGCGGCGCCGAAGTAACTGTTTCGTACTATTCCACTCATTTTCAAAAGCCCGGCGGTTGAGCATTCCAGTGAGGGTATCATGATGTGCTAATACCCATAACTCCTGATTTTTTTCATCGAGGTCGCCATGTGCTTTTTCCAGATCAGCATGGTATTTATTTAATGATGTTTTGACCTTCTCAAGTTCTGCTACCGGGAATAGCCGGTTATCACCGACAGTTAAGCTACCCGGGTTACTATGTAGCAATTTATCGATATATTCGGAGACCTCAACCAGCGGCTTTCCTAACAGGTACACCATCAGGAAATAGAAGTTCAGACACAGGATACCAACGATAGCGGCAAGTTGTATGACCGTCATTCTCATTGTCTCCATCATCGACTCGACTTCAGGACTGGAGGCGATCTCGAAACTTAAAACAGAAGTAGCATCATCCAGGCTAACAACCTGGTCTTCAGTACTGCGTACGGTAAAAGATTCCGGATCGATAAAACGAAAACGATACTGGCTGAGCAAGGTTTCGAGAAACGGCAGCCTGACGGCCAGAAAACCTTCCACGTGACCATCACTAATCATGCGTTTAATCGGTAGATAAATAATAAGCCTTGCTGCTTGCTGTTTTATATCAATCCAGGGCTCTAGTGATTCTACATCGATATGTAACGGAAACTGACTATCTGAAATTGATGCCAGAGCTCTACCGTTGTGATCGTAAATCTCTGCCGCTTCTATATAATCAGGCAGGAAACCTGCATTTAGCAATCTGTATTCACGCCAGTAAGAATAATATGCAGGATTGCCCAGCTGCTGAAAAACTTCATCCCAGTTGGATATCTGTTTGGAAATCACGCTGACTGAACCCACGAGATAAGAGATAGCCTGCTGTAGTTCAACATTCGCTGCCAGGCGATCATTTTCCTGGATTTTTTCTCTCGCATTCTCAAGACTGCTATATGCATATAGACCTATACCAGTAAAGAAAACAGCAACGACAAACAGGAATATCAGTGCATAACTGCTAATCGAGAGTGTAAATAACGGTGTTGCTTCCTTTGTTGTATTTTTATCCATAGCTGATCCTGTGAACAACAGGTCTAATCAGTAGTCAACAGGTCTTCGACCTTGTCCAACAGGTCAAACTCGTGAGACTCATCGAAAAAATGACTCGCACCATCGATTACAATTACTTCTGTACTAGCTCTTTGTAACGAACTCAACCAGCCTTTTCCGATACGGTTATCAGCACTACCGAGGATGATATAATTTTTAGTCGTCTTTGCATTGATCGTTTTTACAATACTCTTATCTGACCAGTTGTAATAAGAAAGAAAATTCTCTGCTGTACTGGGATATTCTTTACAGAATGCCAGCGCAAACCGCCCCAGGCCATCATCACCCTGCTCTATCATGCTTCTTGCCGTTCGAGCATGTTCTTCTGTCTCTAAAGCAGCCGGCCGGCCTGAACCATAATGAGTCAGGCTGATCAGTATGGTTTTTTTAACTGCAGGGTGTGCGCCCGAAGCGAGGTAAGCGGTAATATTCACGCTACCAGCGCTATGCCCTATCAGGACGATATCTTCATAGCCATGCTCGCTGGCCCAGTTGACCCATAGCGCTATCTCCTTTGAATCACTATCGAGAGAATGCGTATGGATAGATTCACAGGGTAATGCCTGCGCGCGATTAGAGATACCCAGTGACAAGGTCGGCGCAAGTACAGGAAAACCACTTTCATGCAAGGCGTTGAATAACCTGTCGACGGTGGAAAAATTCCTGGTCTGTAAAAAGCCATGGATAAATATCAATAGAGGTTTCCCAGCCTCTCCGGGTTTATATCCCGCAGTTGCAACAACCTTATCGGTGACTGTTAATGAAACCGTATCGGCACGTATAAACCCTGAATATAGAAACAGAGGTAAGAAGAATAAAAAATACTTGCCTTTGAATGCCATGTTTTTTCTTTATGAGGCCTTTTATATTAACGAATACTGTTGATTTCCCGGAATATTTTATAACTCAGGTAGGACTATTCCTTGATAGAGGACAGATATTCCCTCTTTTGCTTGAATATGATTTGAGTATAGACGGGTCACAAGAAATCACCATAAATGACATAAATATGACTAGTATGAAAATGTTGCATATAAAGAAGGCATGCACATCAAGGCCGCGCTATTTAATGTAAATAGTTTACCTGTATTTTTTTATATCGAGAAAGCCCGGGTCCTCACGCCCAAAAATAATCGAGTTTATATATATTATTCAATATCATATAAATTATTATTAATGTACTTTATAGGAATAAAACCTGTTTGTAGACGCTTTCGACCAGGCCTGATATCGAACTGCGGCACAATACAACATATTTATTATTCAGTGATGAAACGAATACTGTCCAGATAAACAGTAACAGAAGTCTGCTGGCCTTTTATACTGACATAAAATCCTGTCTTTATACTGGAGAGATCGGTGTCGTCAAGCGGGATTACATATCGTTTCCACGCTTTCTCTAAAACGATATCATCAATACTAGCGAGCCCTGAATCCGGGTACGGTTTATCTTTAGCTATCAGACCAACGCCTGCACTAATATGCTCATCACCCCATTTCCCTCGCGCCCAAAATTCCAGGGCAGTCGCGCTGCCGACGTCAAAGCCACCATCAGTGTTGCCCCAGTTATTCGCTGGATGCTGCCAGGCCACTCCGGCCCAGCCAAACTTACCTCTGTAACGCATCTTGATACAGCTGTTACCCCGGTGAGGATTATTTGCATGATCTCCATCGAGCTGAAGTTCTTCATATGAACCCATCCATCCGGAGGGAACCCATGGCATGCCTTCAAAGCTATCGTCGTAAACCGGGAATGGCATCGCTGTACGCGCTTCGCCCTTGACCAGTAAGGGCACGTTGGCTGTCGCTGCCTTGCCTGCATCATCGTATACGTAGAGGAACAGACGATAAGGCCCCGGTTCTGTAGGCATCCGGATCAACGCTCCGTCGGCTCGGCTTTCAATTATTGCATCTTCGATGTCAGGCAGCATCGCCCGGTAGTCTCCACCTATCTGCTCACCCTGTAACTCGCGACGCAATACCCAGCGAACCTTTAGCGCCCCTGCTTCAGCATCGTTTATCTTGCTCACTACCTGTACTTCACTGCCCGGATCGACCTGCGAGCTTCCTTTAAGCAATAGAGGTTCCACTGCAGGTGCAAGATTTTCTGGCGCCTGTCCGGACCAGATCTCGGTCATGACGTCGACTGCAGCTAACGGCGAACCATCAGGAAGGAACATACCGAACCAGGTTGCCGTCGCTTCCATCTTGTAACCCCAGATAAAGACATAAGAACCGAGAGCTAGACCAGGCGCGTTGAGCACAGACTGCTGATAAGCCTCTCTGTATCGTTGCGCCTTCTCTGTACTGGTCAACTCATATGCTGCGCCCCAGTCACTCTTCGCCACTTCCCATGCACCTGGCGGTCCGAACTCTGTCAGTATGTACGGCTTTTTCGCCGCACTTGCATGATAACGTTCGGCGATAGCAGGTGAGCCGCCATATGCATTGATGCCATGTATATCGATCGCGGTAGCGTATTTTTCGATACTATGGATACGCTCACCACCGATCTCAGCGGTCACGGTCATCGTCGGGTGTGCAGGATCCAGTTGCTTGATCATAGTGGCGATATCATTAACAGCTTTCCAGATAACAGGATTATCACCAGCATCAAAACCTTCCATCTCGTTACCCACAGCCCAGAGCAGGAGCGCCGGGTGATCCCTGTAACGCATGACTGCCTTACGTGCTGTTTCCAGCTGCGCTTTTACCTGGTCTTCATTATTGTAATCGAACCCATGCCGCTCATGACCAAGCCAGATGCCGATAGTCACCGATAGTCCCAGGGAATGTGCCTCATCGAGAAGATCGTCTATATCGTCACTGCCCCAGGTACGTATCGAGTTGCCGCCGGCAGCTGCCAGCCTGGACAGGCTGGCATTTCCACCGGCACCACGAATGAAATAGGGTTTGCCATCGCGCAACAGCTGCCAGCCGCCTGCTGTTTTCTTCAGTTCGACAGGAATGGCTTCAGCCAGCATAGGAGTATTCCATGACATAAGGATTGTTAATAATAAGATCAAACTTTGTATTCGATTAAACATGCCACCCTCTCCAATCTCCGCTACTTTCGTATAAAAAAGACCTATGAAGAACTTAAAGCAGGACTCAGCTCGCTACTGCCCAGGCGACGATTAACCAGGTCTTCTTCGATCTGGAGGAGATGCGCATCGCGTAGCGGATAATAAATGAATGCAAGACCAGCAATAATAGTGAATAGCGCTGGCAACCAGGTAAAGATCAGGCGGATACCCATCAACGATGTTTCCGACTGGACCATATTGGCTTCATAGCCGACATAGGCAAGCACCGCAGTCGGTAATACACCACCGATGGTCAGCCCCAGTTTCTGTGCGAATTGCGCTGCCGAGAACACCAGTGCCGTCGTCCGGCGGTTGAATTTCCACTCACCGTAGTCGGCGACATCTCCATACATCGCCCAGACCAGCGCCGGGGTTGGCCCGGAAAGCAGAGAGGCAAGTGCGTTCATCATCAGCATGGTCCAGTAATCTTCAGGCGGGATGTAGAACATCATGCCCATTATGATGGCGCTGGAAACTGTCAAAAACAGCATCAAGGTACGCTTGTCATAAAAGTTACTCAAGTAACGTCCGGCGATGACGCCTATGACAAACACGATTGCGCCTGTCGTTATAAAAAAACTGGTACGGTCCCATATCCAGATGAATGCAGAGTTATCATCAAGCATGTAGTATTTGAAAAAATAAACAGTCGCGCCACCCCTGATGGCAACGCAGGCCAGGGTAAATATCCCGGCGATAACCATTACTAACCAGGCCTTGTTCTTAAACAGGGTCTTCAGATCTTTACCGATGTGACTATCCTGGGTCGGTGGTGGCGATACCCGCTCCTTTGTACCGCGAAAAGTCTGCAGGAATAACAAGATAGATAACACTGCGAAGATTGCCATAGTGTATTGGAAGCCGAGCATCTCATCCTCACCCCCCAGCAATCTGACCAATGGCCTTACCGACATGCCGAGTATGATAGCAGCGCTGAAAGCGCCGACGAAGCGGTAGGTGCCCAGCGTAAGCCGCTCGCTGGAGGACGTCGTCATCACGCCCATCATCGCACCATAGGGTACGTTAATTGCTGTATAGGCAGTCATCATCAATATGTATGTCACATAAGCGAAGATGAGTTTGCCTTCTTCCTGCAGATCGGGGTTGGCGAACATCAGGTAGCCCAGGGCACCGTATGGAACCGACATCCACAGCAGGTAGGGCCTGAACTTGCCCCAGCGGGTGTTGGTACGGTCTGCGATGATGCCCATGATCGGGTCAGAGAGCCAGTCCCAGAGTTTCACTGTGAGCAGCATGGTCGTCACCGCCGCCGCGCTCAGGCCATAAACATCGGTGTAATAATAGATGATGAAGATGGCGAAAAACTGGAAGAACAGGTTGGAGGCGGCATCGCCGAGAGCGTAACTGAACTTTTCGTTGAAGCTCAGCGGCGGTGTCAGCATTACTTAATCCTCGCGTTATTCATTTAAAAATCATGCAAGAACAGGGCTTGCGCGAGCAATTCCGACACAGTTATATATACGGCAGCTTTCAACACTGTTCCCATGGCAGGCCATGGAAGCGCCAACCACCGACAGAACTGCGTTGATGGATATCATTCAGCTCGCCTTCAAAGCCTTCATCGATATGAAAGATATTACTGAGCCCGGCTGCCAGCAATACTTTACCGGCTTCGAGTGAACGCTTACCGCTACGACAGATCAGCACGATGGGAGCGCAGCCATCTTCGACATCACATACCGCGCCACCCAGCATTAATTTACGAACCTCGGCGACAAAATTCGGATTGATCTCCCAGTCAGGTTCATCGATCCACGCTAGATGCACTGCGCCTACCGGGTGTCCTACAAAAAGAAACTCCATACTGGAGCGGATATCCACCAGTATCGCGCGCGGATCATCATGAAGCAGCTGCGCTGCGCTCTTAGGTGAAATATTATGCAACTCTTTTTGACTCATAATCTCCTCCAACAATTAACTAGCAGTAAATGATAAATACTAAGCGATATTCATCAACTTTGAATCCACCCGTACAATCTACCACTAATCGGAAGTTTTAATACTATGCCCAGCGAAAACAGCAGGTATAACATTTATCAGCTTATCGCCGAAAGCTGGGGCCTGACTGCTTCGACAACGCACCCACAAGCAGGTATCAATACTGGAGCCGGTATACCAGGATCGATCTAATCTTGTACATCCCAACATCCCTAGGCAGACTCGTCGAAATAGTCACTATCGATCTCACACCGGTCATAGATGCGCATAGATATCCTGCATCACCAGTTTTGGTTTACGGTCGATGGTGAAGATGCCCCAATGTTTCTCAGGTTCATGCGGATCCTCGGATCCTTTCCAGGGCTCGTCGAACGCCTCAAAGACAAATGTCAGGATATCCGCCTCTTTGCACCAGTCCAATAGTTCACAGTAGTAAGTCGCCTGAAACTCCTGTGAAGCATTCCATGGATGTATACCGCGACCGTTAGAACAGGTCGTCCATCCAGCTTCTGTGATAACCACAGGTTTATCGGGATAATGATCAGCAACGCTGTAGTAGTTCTGCCTGGTATAGTCGAGCGCGCCTTCGATGGTCTGGTATTCCCAAACCGGATAAGTATGTAAAGAGATAAAGTCCAGTTCCGCAGCCAGGGGCTCAAGCTTGTTGGTCCATGGCACATAGTTCTCACAGAAAGTCACCGGCTGTTTCACAGCTGCCTTTATCCTGCGCACATAGCTCAATAACTTTTCGACACTTACGAGATGGTCGCTCCAGTCAACGCTGGCTTCGTTGCCGACCGAGACCGAAGAGACGATATCCGGATAACGGTTTGCCAGGCTGATCAACCTGTCGACCTCATGACTGTTCTCGCGCCTGTTTGCAATCAGTGTTTTCTCATCATAATTAGCGCCCCATGGACAATTATAGTTAGCCTCTTCGGCAGCCATGTCAGCGCCGAGCATCACTTTAAGGTCCAGTGATTCATTACGTATTACTTCGAGCACAAATTCTGCATGCCAGCTGCAATCATAAAGCCTGAGCAGCTTCCAGTTGTCTTTCAGTATGTTCAGGTCTTCATGGATCTCCTGGTAAGAAGGAAAGATACCTTCCACCGGAGACTGCCCTTCTCTATAACCGGAATAACAGATTGCATGCTCGAAGCCTATATCCAATTTATTATCTTTCATTGCTGATAAACCCCTGTTATGAATACTTAAAGTTGCCGTCCTTATCCCACAATCCCCAGTACGCCCCGACATCTCCTTCATCACCGGTTTTCCATGCTTCATCAAAAGATGAGAAGTAAAATATCTCTATACCTTCCTGGTCGGCCCATTGGAAGGTATTGATAAAGTAGCGCATCGCATTGTCATACGAGGGCACAGTTGCACCCTTGGCAGCGCCTTCACTGGGCCAGCCGGTTTCACTGATGATCACCTTTTTACCTTCGCCGGCTGCAAGCGCACGGCGATACATCTCTTTCATATACAGCAGCGAGTATTCCACCGGGCAGTCTTCCCAGAAGGGATAACAGTTGACCAGCAGAACATCACAGGCATCGGCGACTGCCGGGTAGTCTTCGAACAGGAAGTAGGCATCGACATAGCTCACGGTTACGTCCGGCACTGCCTGTTTGGCACGGACTATATAATCGATAAGATCCTGCTCAGCAAGATCGCCGCGAAGCAGGACTTCATTACCAACCGCAAGGATATCAGCATGTCCCGCACGTGCGACCTCGATTGCGTTATTGAATTCGATTTCGTTCTTATCTCGATCAGTACCGAGACTGATACCCACCATGGTCTTCAAACCCAGCTGTTTCGCGATGCGAGGTGCGTGCTGGCTGCCTTCTACACAGGAAAAAGTTCTAACCCAGTTCGTACAGGGCTGTATGATCTTCATGCGCTGAACTATCTGGTCTTCACTGATCTCGACACCTGGCTCCTGACCATCCATATAAGGACTGAATGACATGCCGTGGATCTTGCGATCCAGTATCTCTTTCATCAATGAAACTCTTTCGGTATGAGATAATGATGCAAAATCGACACCCGCCAAGTGTTTATTTACGTTGTATATACCTGACACTGTCATTTCCTCATCTAAATATTGAAAATTTGAAAATCAATTTTTTGAATGCACTAGTCACAGGCACTTGTTGCACCGAGATAGCCATATTGTTTTTTAACCGCGACCGCTGCACCGATCAGAGCAGGATATTTTGCACTGATAACATGCGTAGGTATCTCTGAAAGATATTGACTGAACCTGCCCTTGCTCTCAAAACGGACACGAAATGGTGAACGCTGAAAATAATCACCCAGTTTTGGCACGATGCCTCCACCGACGAAGACACCGCCTCTGGCTCCCAGGGTAAGTGCCAGGTTACCGGCAACGGATCCGAGGATGCCACATAGCATGGCGACAGCCTCCTCCGCCGAAGCGGAAGACTTGCCCAGTGCCTTGCTGGCGATCTCTTGCGGTGATAGCAGTTCATGATCTACACCGTCACATTTTGCGATAGATTCATAGAGCAGTACCAGGCCAGGACCAGACACCAGTGACTCTGCGGAAACATGATCGCGATGTTTACGGATAACCTCGATTACCGCTGCCTCCCGGTCATTTAACGGACCATAAGAAACGTGACCGCCTTCACTCTGTAAAGGTAGCCAGTAATCTCCCGAGTAGATAGCGCCTGACACTCCGAGACCGGTACCAGGACCTAACACTGCCATCGCCTGTTTATCTACCGCGGTACCGGTACCAACCTGGTAATAATCATCTTTGCACAGATACGGCAGCGCCAGTGCAAGCGCAGTGTAATCATTCAGCACCTTTAGTGACTTGAGGCCGAGGGCCTTCCTCGTCTCTTCGAGTGAAAGGTCCCATACATGATTTGTCATCACGACGCGATCATTGGTCACCGGTGTCGCGATCGCTAACGATGCAGTCTCGGGCATCGGCCGTGATACATCTTCGAGGTATGCCAGTACCGCGTCGATGAGTGCACGATAGTTCGCACATGACAGAGTACGTTCATATTGCGGCACAATACTGCCCTCATCGACGAGTGCAAAGCGCGCATTGGTACCGCCTATATCGGCTATCAGACACATGGTTATGTTTTTTCTATTGGCATCGAGTGTGACGTTAAATAATTAATGATCGGCCGCATCAGACCGCTTCTGTCGGCGTTTCATCGTTGACTGTTGCAGCAGGATCTTTTAGCGCACCGGCTCTGTGACTGGCGATCAGTGCCTTATACCAATAAGCGGAATATTTTAATATCCGCTGCTGTGTCTGATAATCCACGTGAACTATTCCAAAACGTTTGCTGTAACCTTCAGCCCACTCAAAATTATCCAGCATAGACCATAAGAAATAGCCGAGCGCAGGCACACCATCTTTGATTGCACGTGAATATTCACCGAGGTACTGGTACAGGTATTCGATCCTTTCTTTATCATGAACTTTACCGTTTTCCACGACATCATCATTAGCCATGCCGTTTTCAGTGATCACGATAGGTAACTGGTAGCGTTCATAAATAAACCTCGGCCCCCAGTACAATGCTTCAGGTGTTACCGGCCAGCCCATCTCTGTTACTGGCAGATCATTTTTTTCAACGATCTCATAAGTATTATTGTTGCCGGCTTTAACATGCACACCGGAATATATATTGGTGGCAAAATGATCAAGTTTCTGATTGATACATTCGAGATCGTCAGACTTTATTTCTGGCATATGTGCCGCAAACAAGCTGACGCCCTCCTCCGGATAATGTCCCAGTATCATCGGATCAGAGAACCACGAATTACTGAACAGATGTTTTTCCCGTACAGAGAACATATGCTGACGTGCCGCTTCGATATCATCCGGGTTATCAGAAGCAGGTATAGATATCTTGTTCGCCTGTGCGACACTGATCGAGGGAGCAGATTTTGCATTCGCCCTTATCACCTGGACAGACTTGCCATGTGCACGCAAGGCATTATGTCCAGCGAGCAGGACTTCTGATAGCCCCAGTTTCAGGCCGGGTGCATGAGTGCCATCGAGGTGACCGAGGCTGATAAAACACTGCGGTTCATTCAGGGTACTCCATTGCGCAACACGGTCAGACAGTTTGTCTACCACCAGCTCGGTATAGTCTGCAAACCAGTCTGCACTATCTCTATTCAGCCAGCCACCGCAACAGAACAGGTCATAAGGAAAATCCCAGTGAAACAGTGTTATCCACGGAGTTATATTATTTGCCAGAAGCTCATCGACCAGCCGACTATAAAAATCCAGGCCTTTCTGATTTACTTTACCGGTGCCGCCAGGCAGAACCCGCGGCCAGCTGATCGAGAAACGGTATGCCTGTAAGCCGATTTTCGACATCAGCGCGACATCATCGCTATATCGATGATAGTGATCACACGCGATCGCACCAGTGTCACCATTCAATATCTTGCCGGGCTGCTGAGACAGCATATCCCAGACAGAACGTCCACCATCGTCGAGATAGGCTGCACCTTCTATCTGATAGCTGGAAGTAGCAGCGCCCCAGAAAAAATCCTTGTCAAACTTCATGTCAGCCATGGAACAATTGCTTCTCTGTAAGCGACAGCGTCAGTCGACGGATACGGCCACTGCGTCTGAACAGCTCGGAGCTGTCATCGGCAGCAAGTTGCAGTTGCGGCAGTGACTGCTCTGTTCCATCATCCCATGTAATGCTAAGGACAGGGTCTACAGCATCCGTCAGACGATAAATCACAGGTATTTGGCACCAGGTGAAGGCCAGCCCACGTTCCGGTATCTCAAGCAGCTGCCAGTTATCATCGACATCCAGGTAACGAAACTTACCGGGCCGTGCATTGAACTCCTGCGGACGAAGCAAACTCGGTTGAAAACTTACTGCACCTTTACTGACACGGACACCAAGCTCACCGTAACGGGCTATTATTTCTTCTTTCACCTGCCCGGTCATGCCTGGCTGCTGAGCGCCTGCATGCTTGGGCGTATGAGAGTATGGGTCGGTAGGAAATGCACCATACTCAGCAGGCGTCTTGTTAAAGCCGATACCGTTGCGGACCCGGTAATATAGCCGGCCCAGTTTATTGCATACCACCTCATCGGCGCCCTGGTCGAGGGCCGCGAAGAAATTCTCCTCTACCGCCAGCAATAGTTTTGCGACCATATGCCAGTAGACACATCCGAGTCCTTCAAAACCAAACATGCCGCCAGAACGGCCGGTAAATTCCTGGTGATTGAATACCGTTTCATAGAGCGCCTGTAATGGTTTTCGAGCGGCTTCGATCTCATCACCATAAACGGCAGTAAGAGCGCTTAATTCGTCATTCAACTTGCCTGCGTTTCTAAGATCGGCATTGAAGCGATAGCTGCCGTCTGCATCGAGCAGCACGATACTGTCATCGTGCTCGCTTAACATCCGTTGCAACAATGGTATCTCTTTAACCTGCTGAGCAGGTATTCGATTTTTATCGAGAAACCCTGTTAACTCCCGGTCAGGATATAGCATGAAAGTATTCTGATCAGGACGATATATATCACTTTCAAACAGCGCCTCAACAATCTCGACTGCCTGCTCGGGATCGACAGCACCAGAACTGAGTACGGCGACCTGCCCTTCCAGCATTGCATAGAGCGTATCTACCGACGCAGCCTCCTGCTCCAGTTGCAGCAGGTTATAAGAATGATAAAGACGATCCATACGCCGGTTGTTAGCGATACTATGGTCGATTGCCAAACGTGCATCGTCGAGCAGCGCCTTTATCTCATCGACGGGCCTGGCAACCTTGCCGGTAAAAGAGTCTTGCTGATATACGATATGTCGATAGTGACTTGCCGCCCTGCCCAGTTCCAGCAGTAACTCGTATCTCAGCTCGTCGTTGAGCGGACTGTTAGCCAATAATGGACGCACACGACTCAGCGCAGAAGCAGTTTCCTGTAACCAGCGGCTGACTTCGTTGGACAGGACAACCTGCTCGGTTTCTTCGGCCAGTAAATCCTGCATGAAACTGATATAACGACGCAGGTAATAAAGCGTCACCATAGACAGGCCCTGGCCGACCAGTGCATTGTTGGCATCGTTCCATTCCGGGCGCTGGGTATTGAGCCAGATACCGCCATCGATCACCAGGTTACCCAGTTTACCGAGCAGAGGCACCAGAAGTTTTTCCAGCAGGTTAACCTGGTATACCTTGCCGCCGCCATTAAGTATCAGTTTGCCATCGGCCCCTATGTTCTCGACGCGATGCTCGATGATCGCGGCGAGATCTTCATCATAGTCAACCGTAGACTTGGCATCTACGATCAATTGTTCGATGGGTTTAATCCGGTATGGAACATTGGCATAACTGTAGACCGGTTGATGCAGCAGAGCATTCAGCCTCGCCGGGTGAAAGCTGTTGGACAGTTCCAGTAATTTCAGCAGGTAGATGATCTGGTGATCGCCCCAGTATCCTATATAGCTCCAGGGATCATCAGCTTCTTCAACTTCCCAGTCGATACCCTGCTTGGTGATACGGTAGGGATTGTAACCATCGACAGTAGAGGCATTAACAAACTTCGCTATCACGTTTTCGATAAACTCGGGATAGCTCAAGGCCAGCGCCTCCCAGTTCTGGAATATATCGCGCCAGTTTCCTTCGTAACAGAGTAAATGGTTGCCATCTTCGTCTTTCAGTTTGATAGCAAACTGGTTCCAGGGGCGGCTGGGGTCGCCATGCCTGCGGCCAAAGGTTATCGGCAAATACTCCAGGCAAAGACGCTCAAGTTGATGATCACCCTGTTGCCTGACGGTCAACAGCAGTTGAGTAAAGTCCTGCTTTTCCGGCAAGCCTTCGAGCAGTTTGCGGTGTTGTTGAAAAATATCGCGGTTAAAATTTTTGATGTTTGCTGCGAAGTCGCTCGAAGGTACCTGGTACTGGTCATCGAAGACACCGCCGCGTAATATATTAAACAAAACGTTCGCATAATGATGCACGGCCACATTTTCTTCGCCAGTCTGCTGGAAGCCGTCACCACGACTTATGATACGCGCCAGCTTATCCGAACCCTCATCGATCGATCCGGCAATCTCTCGTGCAACGAGGTCAGAATTATCAAGCTGTTTGCGTAATTTGACGACCTGGCCCTGGGTCAGTTCGACGTTAGCAGCGAACAGCCAGCGTTGTGACTGCTGCGCTGCCAGTTCAAGCGTTTTATTTACCAGGTAAGAACCGCGTACACCGCGTTTGCTGTATTCCTGTTGCAAGACACTACCGAGGCGGAAATTATCCAGCTGTTCTGAAGATAGCAGTACCTTGTGACCATTCAGGCCCAGGCAAAAAACGGTGTTCGCCTTGAGCGACTCGCAGGGCTCGGCACGATCGGTGATCCCCGAATAAAGTGTAAAAAAGGCAATCCCGCTGTTGCGGTCAAGTTCTGTCCACTTGTAAGCATCGACCAGGTTGCTCGAATTAGTCTGCACGAAACGCGGTGTGCCGGCTGGCAGGATATTCTGTAAGCCATCTACCATATCAACACTGGCATTATCACCGCCAATGTTGTGCAATTCACATTGCCGGATAAAACCATAGCTGTCGCTGGTCGCCCAGGTGTAACGGAATACCAGCTGCAGATCGTGGTTGACCTCTTCGAAGCACAACTTGTTTCCGAGCAGGTTTTTATACAGGTGACGGTTTATCAGGTAAAGACCGTCATGCTCCATATTAAAGGGCTCCCATTCGTAATGCTTAGCACTCACATTCACATGCAATATTGTCTTGCACCCCGTATGGACGGCATTATCATGTATCTTGTCGACGGTGACATAAGGGAAAAGAGCTGTCTCTGGCGAAACACGTCCAGCGGTCAATCCGCCTGTCGAAGAGACGAATAACCAGTGATCACTGTCAGAGATAACGCTGATAAAAAATGGCGCCATCTTGTCAGCATTGTGTATCGCGTAAAAACGTTCACCGGCAAGGTCGATGAACTCACCGGAAACGCTATCGTTACTATCAGTATAAGTATTCATATCCTGTTGAAACTCGTATGACGAACGTTTGTCATTATTGAGTTTACTGTCTGCTTCATCATCTCTATCGTGAAGCTGCTCTGTTTCTACCGGTGAGCCTGTGCGTGAGACTGCAACACCTCTAACAATATCTTTAGGTAACATAAATAACTCCTTATATGCATCGTATATTGTTGAGGTGATTATTGGAAAATGGACATGGTTTGAGTATCTATATTGTAGATGTAACCCCACTCACTGATCTCCGCCAGCGCATTTACCGGGTCTGCATAGAAGGAGACGAGGTTTTCAGCGGACGGATCATACAGATTCTGGCCGACAAGATCTTTCACAGCGACGGCAAAAAACTCTTCCCGGGGAGTGAATGGACCGAAGAAAGTTGGCGCCAGGAAATAGTTATCGAGGACCGAACGGTATGCTTTTTTTGCCTGGTCCCTGGTCGTAGGACTGGCGCTCTCAGCATATACTTCATGCAATGATAAAGCCGTATAATACTGGTTCTCTCCCGGTATACCTGCACCTTTCGCCAATGCCGTCGCCCACAGGTAATATCTCGACTTGGCAGATGGTGCTTCGTCACTTAGATCAAATTTATTGTCTTCAGTAACGGCGACCTTAGCGTATGGATTTTCAGGGTTATCTAGAATACAGGATTCGAGATGGATTCCTTCATTCTCACAATAAAAGTTAAGCACTGAATCCGTTGGTAACTGAACGGTGTTCTGCACGGTTCCACCATCGATTTCACTGCAACTCGCTGTTAACAGGATCATAAAGCCTGCGACTAACGTTGCCACATATATTTTTAGATGTTGATCTACATAAGTTAGAGTTTTCATAATATTTACCCTGCAATACTGGCTTAAACGCTAGAATGTGAATGTCGCGTAGAGAACGACCTCGAACATGCCGTCATTTCTACCATCCTGGTACTCATCTTCAGGTGACTGGTCATCAAGCGTTCTATACAGGCCTCTTACCCCCCACTTGCTGGTCGAACCTGGAGTATCCGCCCAGCTGTATGGCCCCATCAGCACTGAATAATCGAGCATGAACTGCCAGGGATAAGTCTGGTTGAACTGACGGTAAAAGTCATAAGGCGCCCAGGCATCCTTATAGGCATAACCTTCGATAATATGATCATTGGTCAGCCAGAACTTGGCGCCAGTCTTATAATACTCGCGCGCCGGCCCATCAGGTGAACCAGAAGATTGCTGGTAACCACCTTCGAGGTTCAGGATCACATTGGTGCCACCCTCGGTATTCATCACCATCCTGCTCATTATCTTCCAGACGTCTTCAGCTATCAGGCCTTCACCAAATGCTACATTGGTACCAGATGGACGATAGAAGAACTGGTATGAATCTGTGGCGGTAGGGTAACTGGTGTAATTTCCCCCGATATTGAATGCAAAATCAGCATCCTCCCTGCGGTCGTTGTCCCACTCGTAGAAGCCAGTCGCAGGTGTCGGGTCATAGGTCAGAAACACCTCGCCAGATCTGGCTTCCCTGTTACCGAGTACCGCGAATGCATCATCATCTCGATTACGTGCCGATACACCGGTATCTAGAGTTGTGCCTGAACTAACAGGCGGGATGTTCGGATTAGCATCTACCAGGTTCTCGCGGTACATCAGCCGTGGCAGCACCGTTATAGATCCGAAATTCATCTGGATGCCGGTTTCGATCTCCTGCTTGTTGCCGAGATCAGAATATGGCAGCTGGCTATAGTTTAAGATACCACCGTTGGAATAGCCGTAATTAGCCTGGGTAGCACCACCATCAGCTGTCAGGCCAGCATAATGCAGTCCGACATAAGCACGAGAGGCACCGAAGGCTTCAAAGGAATACGTTGCTTTTACACCCAGCGTATCCTCAAAATCGATTTCATTGACCAGGACATCACCGTTCTCTATATAGTTATACTTGTCTCCAATTTTTTCCGTACTGGCCATGATACCGCCAATCTCAAGCAGGTTCTTAGTGCTGCCAAATTTTGAATATAACGTTGTCTGACGGGTTTGTATCGCTACCGCTTCACCCGGGTTTGCTACCGTGTCTCTTCGAGCAACATCTTCAGAGTGCAGCAATGCAAATCTAGGGCTGGCTCCAATCTTCTCACCAAATTCATATTTCAGCATGTATTTTGGGTTAGCGCCCCAGTACACTTCCGGGCCGAACAGGAACTTGAGTCCGTCGAGTGATTGCTTACCCGCAAACTCTGCACCAAAAGGCGCCTTCGAGTTCCACACATCCTGACTCGCCATATCTGTCGTCTCTCTCAACAGACCGAAGTAATCGCCTTCATAACCCCAGTGAAAACGCGGCGTATGATAGAAGGTTTCCAGATCATAATTTTCGGCTGTATATGTACCGTTGTAGTCATAGATCTCGATACGTTCATTATCCGTTATGGTCCTTTCGTTTACCGGAGCATCATCGAGTATCTCTTCCTCGACTATCGTATTATAAGATCTACCACGATCCCCATATTGAAACTCCATCGTCCTGTTCGGAACATTGCCAAGAATATTGATCGAGAACTGGCCCGTTATGTCTTTGCTTGGATTGAACTCAAAATCCATGAATACCATCTGGCCATTACTGTTGTTAACAGCATCCTCACCGTCCTCATCGATATCACCTGAGAAAGCATTTCCGACGAACTCCATCGAAAGACTGCCGCCGGTCATCTCAAATTTCTTTTTCTCACTGGCTTCACTCTTTATCATATTGAACTCACCCTTGAGAGAGTAGAGATCCATATTAATGTTCTGAATATCGGTATTTATAGCCGCAGTCTTGTGCTTATAGGGATCGAGACTCCAAATTTCACCCAGTACATAATAAGCAGCCCTGGGTTCGGCGACATATATGCCCTGTGCATTCATTGGCCCTAATCGCATTATCCCCCACCACTCCTCGTTCATGTTGTTCTGGCCTTCGACATAATCATAGGTATAACCGCCATTAGCCCATGAGGCATGTGTATTATGGACTTCGAGAAACTCGACCTGTTTGTATTTCCACCATTCATCACGCCACTCGAAAACAAAACCACCGACTGAGTTGCCTTCCTGACCGTTGCCATAACTCTTGTTATACATCTCCTGCCATTGTGCGCGGAGGAATTCGGCCTGTGATGCCTGGTCTTCGACGAACTCTTTCGAATTGAACGCATCGGCACCGAACTCAAAGAATAGTACAGGTAGGTCAAGCTCTTCATCGGCTCTTTTCCAGAGGTCGGTAAAACTGATACCGCGATACGCGTTAACACCCAGCACATCCAGGTTGGTGACATATTCCTTGATCAGGTCCATATACTGCAGGTCACCATTTACTATACTGAACAGGCGGTCTGGATCGATTTCTTTACCTTCTTTGATCAGCTCGTAATACAGGCTGTATAGAAACCGTGCTTTTTCTTTGTGCTGTTCGCCCTCTGGCAGGTTCTCGATCTCAAAATCAGCAGACCACTCGAGGCCATAGTTGCTCTCGTTACCCAGGGCGACCATGATCACACCCGGTACACCTTTATATTTTTCGACGATTTCAGCGACTTCTGCTTTCAGATGCTCACGGGTCACCGGGTCAGAATAATCTGTCTTCGGCGTCCAGACACCGTTAATTTCTGCGCCATATCGACCCATTAACGGGTTGATTGCAGTCATGATGCCGTATTCCTGGTAAGCATAAGTTACCCACTTTGCAGGAATCGTACTGAAGGCACGGATAGTGTTGATATTGGCTGCCTTCATCAGGCCAAATTCGTGATCGAGCACATCCCTGATATGTTGTTCGGGTTTATTCCACAGACTGTAGGTATGATTTTCACCACGGGGGGTATATCCCCAAACCACACCTTTCACATAGTGATCTTTACCGCCCACCTGGATCTTCCAGCCATTGTTATCCTTATAAGTCGTTACTTTTTCGGCGACGGCTGCATGGCCATTGAAAGAAGCAGATATGATGAGTAAAGCAGTAAATAAATTGCTGATTGTCTTTATCAAATTGGTGTTTATTGATTTCGCCATTACTCCACCTCGGGTGATTAATGCGTTAATTAACAGTTATTAAATCGGACGTGCGATTTTTAAAAACTGCATTACGTTGGGATATACGGTAGTTTCCAGGACTTGATCGCAGGTTTGATCGCACACCTGGCTTGCTCAGCATTTTTACGATAGCGGAGTTACCTGCAGATATATCTGCACTGTCAGATACAGGGTTACTCTTTGTTCGCTCCGGGTGCAGAGAGTCTGTATATACAGGAGACTGGCTGGCTGTGACGGTAACAGGTATTTTGAATGAGCCTGGTGCTAAAGACTGATAGAAAACCGTAATACTGATGCGGCTATAGACCCGCGCACAGGATTGTTTCGCTTCAGCTCGAGTGATGGTAATACAGGTTTCATTTTCATCACGTATGTGCATGTTCATCTATCACTTATACCTGCTCATTTATAAAACTGATCGCCATTAATCTGTAATGAGCTGTTGTTATAAACATCATCATTATTGCTATATAGCAGTTTGCACAAAACACTAAACAATGTCAATGTATTATTGGAATTAAAAATAGCAATTATCATTACAATATATTCTTTTATATCAGTGCTTTACTTGATATCACTGATTTATTTCAGCTTCCATAACCGATTCGTTCATTCTTTTGTTTTTTTTATTGTTTATAACTTGCCTGCGGTATTAAAAGCCAAAGCGTTAATTTCTTTCATCAATCCCGTCACATCTGCACTGTTACTGTCTGTAATGCATTTGCATCAATCCTGATAGCTGCATATTGACTACCGATCTGCAGATGGTAATCGATCGGTTTTTTTGTGGTATTGAGAATCTGAACGCTGAGCAGTTTGTCATCGTTGATCGAAGCGCTGGCATGTATGTCATCTGCGCCTGATCCATTGCGCAACGTACTGACTTCGACAGCGCTATCGCCCGGTCGGATGCTTCTGCTCAGTTGTGACAATACATAAAAAATCGGCGTGTAATAAACCTGGCCTTTCGCTGTATCTATCATTATCGGGGCGCCGCAGTAGTTGCCGACATGATTGGGGCCGCCGTCCTTATCTAAAACGATATTCCAGTCTATCCATCCTGACACCCAGTGATTCAGGCTGACGATAATATCTCTCGCATAACGATGAACGGGCGAATAGATTGGGTGATCTTCTGCAATAACACCTTCCCATGTTGCTGAATAAGCCCAGTCAGTCGCATTGTCGTTCCACCAGAAATCATCATTCTCAAACCAGCCGGATTCTTTGAAACGGACCGGGTCAGTTATGCCGGCAGGCGCGTCTTTGCCCAGGTCATCGATGCTGCCTTCGCTGTGAATAATTTCATATTGAGGAAATGCGTCATGCACACGATCAAAGACATCTTCATAGACCTTGTAGCTACTCTCATACCAGTGAACCGCTGCACCATAGAGATACTGTCTGGTCTCATCATCGTTGTATAGTACCTGCGCCCAGTGTTCCAGCTCTCCCCTGTTATGGTCGAACATCAACAGTTTGACATCTGCATTACCACTTCGGTGCAAAGCCGGCCCCAGGTGATGCTTGATAAAGTTGTTCTGTGACTCGGCGCTAAAGTGCATGCTTTCCCACTGCCCGTTATTACCAAGAGGTTCATTTACCGGCGTAAGCCCCCAGATTTTGACCCCTTGATTATTATAGTGATCAAGATATTTGACCAGGTAGTCGGCATAACAGCTCTCATAACCCTGCTTCAGTACGCCACCGGTTCCCTGGTAATTATTATCTTCGCTACCCGGGTGGTGCCAGTCTTCGATATCTTTCATCCAGGCAGGTGCTGTCCAGGCAGACGCTATAATCTTCAACTCAGAATCTTTTTGCTGGCCCTTTATCGCAAGCGCCTGCTTGATCATCGGCAGAACATCGAATGCCTCATCCTTGATGGCCGTATATTTCTTCTCACTAAAACCATCAAAATCAGGTGTGATAGAAAACTGAACCAGGTCTTTATCATCGCTGACATCGTCATATGAAAAGCCCCCTTCTACAGAAAAATCAGTGGCACCTATCACTGTCCTGGCTAATGAAAAGTTCGCTCCCTGGGCACCATAGATGTTATTCATCACTTCCAGTCTCTTGTCTTTACTCAGGTGTGCGAGTACGAAAGCCGATGACTCGGTAAAAGAAGTACCTATTCCATGCAGTCTCTGTTTCACAATATCGGGCTGCACGTTTATGACAACTCCGTCAGCCTGGCCGAAGGTAAAATCAACATTATCCCTGCTGGTAAGCCTGTCACCTTTTTCTGATGTAACCAGGATCTCGGAGGTCGAGGTTAATTTATAATGTGTATTCGTGATATCAAGCATATTGCCAGTTCCAGAAGTTAATGCAGCAGCCGTCGGTTGTTATCCATTCAAAAAAACTCATCTCGTATCTGCAATAACAAATCAAGTTATTAATTTTCTACTTCAGGTTCTCCACGCCGAGCTTCCAGCTGCAGCCTTATCTCGTGAGCTTTCTCTTCAGTGATCGGGAAGGTATACACCGCCCATATCGCAAGCCCCGAGCTGACAAAAGGAACAAGCGCGTCAAATAACCGCATCAGGAAAATCGCCTGTTCGGTCTGTTCACCATTGAGATCAACATCGAACCCCGTCCAGTTGAGCAGGAAACCACTCAGTGCCAGTGCTAACGCCATACCCAGTTTCACCACCCACCAGTAGATCGAAGCGAACATACCCTCGCGGCGCTGACCGGTATTCAGTTCATCGAGGTCACAGACATCGGCGATCATCGAGCCCATAAGGGTAAATAGCGCCCCCAGACCGAATGCCATCAATGGCGCAGGCAATAGAAGTAACCACGGGATTTCCGGGTTATAACAGAACCACTTCGATCCGTAACCTACCATGGAGATGGCGATAGCGATAAAGAACGTCTGTCTTTTACCAAGCTTTGTTGACATCCAGGTCACCAGGAAGATGACACAGAAAGTAGAGATTGCGGCTAGTGTGCCTGACCAGCCGGCATATTCCGCGCCTAGTACCTGGTCGCCATCGAACACATAATAGATGATCACGTAAAACTGGAATGATGCCACCAGCATGAAGCCGTTGAACACCAGGAATGTTGCCGCACATAGTTTCAGGAACGGCGTGACTTTCAACGTCTCCAGAAAACCAGCCAGGAAATCCATTATATTTTTCTTCAGCGCCTGGCCAACTGTCGGTACCGCTTCCCCTTCCTTGACCAGCTCTTCTCTGGGAGGCGGGTGCTTGAAGCGTTCGCGCAAAAATATCGCAGGCAATATACCCACCATGATAGTCAGTGCACCGATTCCGATGGCGAGGTATGCTGCGCCTTCGACCAGGTCATCAAAAAACCACGCCTGCATTATCCAAAGGAACCATGGCGATATCACGTAAGCCAGCTGACCCATAAAATTCTGCACACCCATGAGCCTGGTACGTTCATGGTAATCAGGTGTTAGTTCATAACCAAGCGCCACCCACGGCGTAGCAAACACGGTATATGCCAGGTAAAAAATGAAGGAGCCGATGAGGAAAAACCAGAAATAATAGTTCTCACTCTTACCTAATGGTAACTGCCAAAGCAGTGCATAAATGAGACCGGCAGCGATTGCGCCGATAAAGATATAGGGTCGCCTTCTGCCCCAGCGGGTGCGGGTGTGGTCGGAGATATATCCCATCAACGGATCAGTGATGGCGTCTGTCAGTCGAGGCAGTGCACCCAGTAAACCGACCAGCGCAGGATTCATACCCAGGCCAAGGTTGAGTACGATGGACATACCTCCGATAGCAGCTGCCAGCAGGTTATTTACGAAGGCACCAAAACCATAGATGATCTTATGTGCCAGGGAGATACGATCTTCAGGCGCGGTCTTGTAATGCTTAATTTCTGCCACGTGATTTCTACTCCCGTTGTTTTTTCTCAATTACATTTGCTTGAAAATAGATATCATGACATATCGCATATGTTACTAACCACAGAGACACTGCCGTGGCTTGCTCTGTTGTTACCTACTTCTCGAAAACGATGTCATCGAAATACAGCTGCCCGAATGCCAGCGGCGTAGTCGCACCTGCCGCCTGGGACGCATTCCAGAAACCGAGCAGCGTCAGGTTCGCCTTGTCGA
>SWCD01011935.1_pt1 | contig 73737 bp, 63 predicted proteins | sample 4693011 | NCBI WGS metagenome assembly SWCD01 (sample SAMN10267278, study PRJNA491770) | bioreactor metagenome | isolation source: DHS bioreactor inoculated with marine | place: Japan: Omine Ridge, Nankai Trough
CGGGTTGGCAAAATTTGACGGCACAAACTGGACTGTTTATAATACTTCAAATTCCGGTTTGCCAAATGATGCGGTTTTCTACATCGCCATAGACGGAAGTGGTAATAAGTGGATTGGGACTTATGGCGGGTTGGCAAAATTTGACGGTACAAACTGGACTGTTTATAATACTTCAAGTTCCGGTTTGCCGAGTAATCGTGCTATTTACGTCACCATAGACGGAAGCGGTAATAAGTGGATTGGGACTTCTGATGGGTTGGCAAAATTTGACGGCACAAACTGGACTGTTTATAATATTTATAATTCCGGTTTGCCGGGTTATGGCCAAGTTCTTTCCTTGGCCATAGACGGAAGCGGTAATAAGTGGATTGGAACGTGGGCTGGCCTGGCAAAATTTAACGGCACAAACTGGACTGTTTATAATACTTCAAATTCCGGTCTGCCTGATGATGGGGTTTTATCCATCGCCATAGACGGGAGCGGTAATAAGTGGATTGGGACTAATGAAGGCGGGTTGGCAGTTTATAATGAAGGGGGTATAGTTACAGATGTAGAAAATAAGAATAGTACCTTACCCAGAAATTATTTGCTTCACCAAAATTATCCAAATCCATTCAATCCGGTAACAACTATTTCATATTCAATTCCAAATACATCTATGGTGTCACTAAAAATTTATGATATACTTGGTAAGGAAGTAGCAACTTTAGTAAATGATGAAAAACCGACCGGATCATATAAAGTTGAATTTGATGGAAACAAACTAGCAAGCGGAATTTATCTTTATAAATTAACCGCTTCAGGCGGAGAAGGGAGTTTTACTGAAACTAAAAAATTAGTATTATTGAAATAATTTTTCACAGTGTTATTTGTGATTTATTGTAAATCGAAGGAAACTATGAATAAAATATTTGCAGCAATAATTTCATTAATATTATTTTCTTGTTCAGCCTCGGAACAAAGCGAAATTATTATTAAAGAGTTAAACTATCCTACAGATCTAAAAGTAGTCACTAGAGCAGAATGGGGTTCAGTACAATTAACAAAAATATTGCCTCAGCATGAGATCAAAAAAATAACAATCCACCACAGCGGCGTTGAGTTTAATGACCAAGCAAATGTGCTGACAAAAATTAGAAATCTGCAGTCATGGAGCCGCAGTGAAAAAGAGTGGATCGATATTCCGTATCATTTTATGATCGATCTGGAAGGCAATATTTACGAGGGGAGACCAATTAATTATCCCGGTGCAACTAACACAGAATACGATCCAACCGGTCATGCTTTGATAGAAGTAATGGGTAATTATGAAGTTCAGAAAATAAATAAAAAACAATTGAAAGCTATAATAGAACTTTCAACCTATTTAGCAAAAGAATTCGGTGTGCCTGCTGAAGAAATAAAAGGGCATAAGGATTATTCGAGTCAGACAGTATGCCCGGGGGAAGATCTTTATAAGTATTTAGCCGATGGGATGATAGTAAACAGGGTGAAAGAACAGCTCTTAAAATAAAACTTAAACAATGGGGTCACGGTGCGACTGTGACCGCATTTTAATCTGTCATTCCCGAATGGTGTGATCGGGAATCTATTATTAAAAAACAGATTCCGGCTAAGTACATGCCGGAATGACAGCAAGAAACATAGATCATTCACTTTCAGAGTTATAATAAACCTTATAATATTTCATTCCCCGCACTTTATCAAAGCCTCTTTCAATGTACTGCTGATTGGTTTCAGGATCACTGCTGCCGAGTTTAATTTGAATATCAGTGTCAAGCTTTATCAGGCTTTTGATTGAACGCTTTTGTGCTTTTAGGGAGTTTTGTGAAATTTGAAATGAATCTTGAACCTCAGTTTCTTTCTGCTGTTCAAAACTTTTCTTGTAGTCAAAAAATTCACGACGCATATCCGGCTCATCAAAAATTTCAGTAGCAAATTCATTGATGTCGAATTCTTCTTTATTTGAAAGGTAGTTCATCGATTTATTTAAGAAAGCAATTTTTTCATCCTTGCCTTTACTGCTTTCCAAAACTTCTTCGGAGAAGGATTTACAAAAATCAACGTACTTAGTTGTTTGATAGTAAAAGTCTTTTACGTACTGGACTTTTAAAAATTTGTTTTTCCAATATTCTGTGTCGTAATTATTGTTATCCACACTTAAAACACGGTAACCGTCTTTCGCTTCGATGTTGATAATCAGGCAGCCTTTATCAATTCGTTTTGCGCTTACTCCTTCGGCAACGGTTACACCCAATGATTTATTATCCTCAGTGAACTTAAAATAATTTTGCCGCCGCTCAATTTTGAATATTCCAATTGCATCAGTTACTTCATCATCAAAAATTATATCTGTAAAGTGGGCAATCATTAGCTCACCCACTTTTATATGCGGGTGCTCGGACTGCTCATAAAGATGATCAAGAATGCTGGTTGAAATTTCCTGAAAGCCGATCTGCTTGTTGAATAATTTTTGTGCGTAATTATAAAGCGCATTCAATTTTAAATCAGAATGATGGTGAAGTTTATTTACTTCAATCTGTTTTGAAAAAGGAGTGAAAAAATAATTGATCAAATTCGGCGAAAGTTCTTCATCTAAATAACAAAGCCTGTTTGATATTTGGTTTTCGATCTGCTTCTGTTTATTGCCGACTTTGTGAATAATTAGCTTATCAATATTTATCGCTGAATAATCTACCATTTGAAGTTCATCTTTTTAGTTCAAAAAATTTAAGTGGTCAAAATAGATAAATAGAATTGAAACAAAAAGGAATATTAAATTTGTTCACTACTTTATCTAAAAAACAAAAGTATGTTTCAATTTTGAAATTAAATTAAGCTTTAACCTCTCCATCTATTAAATTATCTTTATACTTTGAAAATCTTGAATTGGTTAAAAAATGAATCGAACTTTAAAGAATTTTACTTTTAGTGTAGCACTCATATTTACATTAACATCCAATCTCTTTTCACAAAATGTTTTTATTGTTGTAATTGATGGTGCAAGATATTCCGAAACGTTTGGTGCTGAGGAGAAATACATTCCGCACATTTGGAATAAACTCCTAAGTGAAGGAACGATTTATACTAATTTCAGAAATGAGGGATATACGAACACAATTCCAGGCCATTCATCAATTGTCAGCGGAGTTTGGGAATATTTGCCGAATGACGGCTGCGAGCCGCCAAAGCATCCAACAATTTTTGAGTGCTATCGAAAGCAAAAGAGTATTCCCGAAGAAAAAGTTTGGGTTGTTGCCGGTGCTGATAAATTGGAATCGATTGCATATTCTACCGCTGAAGGGTATGGCGAGGACTTTTGCGCTTCTGTTGAAACCAACGATTACACCGGTGATGAAGATACTTACGAAAATCTAATTGAAATAATTGAGGATAAAAGACCGAGTTTAGTTCTCGTAAATTTAAGAGAAGTTGATATTGTTGGTCATGACGGTGAGTGGGAAGAATATCTCGCTGCAATTCGTTTAGCCGATAGTTTAATTTATAACTTTTGGAATTTTATTCAGAAAGATGATTACTATAAAAATAAAACTACAATGTTTGTAACAAACGACCACGGGAGGCACGATGATGAGCATGGCGGTTTTCGTCATCACGGCTGCGATTGTGAAGGGTGTACACATCTTATGTTATTCGCTATTGGTCCCGGTTTTGAAATAGGGGGACTAGTTACCGAGAAGAAAACTCAATTAAACCTTGCACCAACCATTGCAGATATTCTGAATTTTGAAATGAGCTTAACAGATAGTTCTTCTTTACTTAAGTGATGGAGTTAAACAATTGTAAAGATAAATTGCATCTTTTAATCTTTTGAATTTCAAATAGTTGCACCGAATATTTTGTAAGTTACTAATGGTGAATAATGCTCAAGTGGCTTTAAATTATTGGAAAATAACCTTTCTTAATACCTTCTTTAGAGATCAATTTCGGCTTTTTGTGCAATAAAAACATGTAATAATTACGATAATCAAAACATTTGCACAAAAAACGTCTAATTCAACAAATTTTACAAACTATTTCGATTAGCATAAAAATTGCTACAATACTGATGAATTAATACGGTAGATTTATCCTAATTATGGAAAGCTTTAATTAAATCTATTTTTTAATGTAATAAAAAGGAAAAAGACGGCAGGTTAATGGAAAAATTCTATGCCTTACGGAACGGTAAATTGGCACCGTTTAACATTTCAAAATTCAAGTATCCCGCAATAATATTGGGCGTAATTATTTTTATTTCATTAACGCTTAATGTTTTCAGTTTGTTTTCTGTTTTATTTCCTGATACAGATACCCGCCAATTGAAAATCGAAAATTATGCATTAAAAAATAGGGTAGTTGCCTTATCCGATGAGTTTAAAGATTTAAATAATAAAGTTGAAGAACTGCTTTCAACAAATGACGAACTAAGATTAGCAGTAAATTTATCACCTTCCGAAATGGACGGTTTGGGTGTAGGTGGTTCGGTTTTCAGCGAAACACCTATTAATTCTTCCAGCGATATTAATGATCTACTTACAAACATTGATTCTCATATAAACAATATCAGTTCTAAAATTAATTATGAAATTGAAAGCTATAATGAAATTAAAGAATCAATGCAGGTCAATACGAATCTGTATGAAGCAATACCGGCGATAAGGCCTGCAAAAGGCTATTACGGAGATAAATTTGGGATGAGATATCACCCTATACTCAAACGTAAAAGAATGCATAGCGGTCTCGATATATTATCTAACATTGGCGAGCCGGTTTATGCAACGGCCAGCGGCAGAGTTCAAATGGCAGGTCATTATGGCGGCATGGGCAAGATGATAAAAATAGATCATGGTTTCGGATATAAGACTTTATACGGTCATCTTTCAAAATTTAAAGTAAAAAGGGGTGCCCAGGTTAAGCGCGGTGATCTGATCGGGTATTCGGGCAACTCAGGATTATCAACCGGTCCTCATTTACATTACGAAGTAAGGCATAATGGTATTGCTCTTAACCCACGCAATTTTATATATGATGACGTAAAACTTTTTGAGATTGTTGCCCAGAATTAGGAGAGCGGGAGTCAGAATTCAGAAGCCAGAATTCAGAATAATATGATTTTATAACTCTTTAGAAGTTCAATCCTCAAATCATTAAACCATTTTTCAATTAAACAATTATACAATCCAATCATTCATCTCTTCTAGCCTCCATTAAAGAGTTTTTTAAAATCTTTGAGCATGCAACCCGCTTGTTATCCTACATGCGTTAAAAATTTTATAAACTAATTATATTGCAAACATTTAAATATTGAATTAAATTACTTTTCATTATGAAAAAATTTTCGTTCAAAAAAATGTCCGGCGCGGGTAATGATTTTGTTCTTTTTGATAAAAATTTGAATCCCGATCTGGAATTAAATAGTGAAAAAATTAAGAAAATTTGTGATAGAAGAAACGGAATTGGTGCTGATGGAGTGCTTTTGATCGAAGGTTCTAAAGACTATGATTTTACTATGCGATATTTTAACGCTGACGGTAATTTGGGGTCATTATGCGGCAATGGTGCCAGGTGTGCAATAAAGTATTTTTTTGTTTTCAACAGTTCAAAAAATGATGAAGCGGTTTTCACTTGCGAAGGAAAGACGTTTAAAGGCAATAAATTAAATAATGGGAACATAAAATTTTATCTTTCAGAACCAGCCGATCTGAAAACAAATTTTTCAATAAAGGCATACGGACAATTAATAAACAGCTCATACATAAATACCGGTTCACCTCATGTGGTAATCAAAATACAGGATGTGCTTGCTAATCCTAAAAAAATGGACTCATATTTTACTTCTCTTAACGAGTTTCCTGTATTTGAAATTGGTAAAGAGATTAGATATTCACCGGAATTTAAGAATGGTACAAATGTAAACTTTATTGATTTTAAGGATGGTAAAATTTTTATCCGAACCTACGAAAGGGGAGTTGAAGAAGAGACGCTCGCCTGCGGCACTGGTTCGGTTGCAGCAGCAATTATTTGCGCTGCTAATTATAACATGCAGCCGCCATTCGAACTGATTGTTCGGGGTGGAGATGCACTTGTAGTAGATTTTGAAAAAAGTGAAAATCAATTTATTAATATATCTTTAACCGGACCTGCAGAAATTGTTTATTCCGGTGAAATATCAATCTAATTATAAAGGAAAGCGAATGGCAAAAGTTATTTTTTCAATACAGTACGAAATTATTCCGGAAAAAAGGGATGAATATTTAGATGTTATTAGAGAGCTTAAAAATCTAGTCAAATCAGAAGGTTTAGAAAGCTACTCCGTATTTGAAAAAAAATCTAAAAAAAATAACTTTGAAGAAATTCATATATTCAGCAGTAAAGATGCCTATGAAGCATATGATGATAACGGTGATGAGAGAATTGAACTTTTGATGGATAAATTATCAAACATCATTAAAGGAAATACTACTCAGTATAATACCTTATTTGAAATCTAATTCTTTTGATCGGGTAAAATAATTTTTTTCAGTTCCAAATAATTGCAATAAAAAATAGTGTATCAAAATGTTTGAATACAGCGGTGCAATACATGTTCATTCAACTTTTTCCGATGGTTCCGGTGAAGTAAAAGAAATTGCCGGATACGCCGAAGAAGTAGGGCTAGACTATATAATATTGACAGATCACAACACACTTCGTGCTTTAACAGAGGGATACGAAGGGCATTACGGAAATACATTGCTGTTAGTCGGATGTGAGATAAATGATAAACAAAATCTAAATCATTACTTAGCGTTCGGAATTGATAGCACACAGTCCACCCGAATACCGGCTAAAGAATATGTAAAAAAAGTTAAGGATGCCGGCGGCATCGGATTTCTTGCACACCCCCACGAGAAAAGATCATCTATGAAAGAACACCCGCCATATCCATGGGTAGAGTGGGATACAAATGATTTTACAGGGATCGAAATTTGGAATCATATGTCCGAATGGATGGAAGGATTGACAGAGGAAAATAAGTACAATCATTTTGTGCATCCACTCAGATCGGTTGAGGCTCCTCCTAAAGAGACTTTAAAGGTTTGGGATGAACTGAACAAAAAGAGAAAGGTGGTTGGTATAGGGGGAATTGACGCCCATGCACACAAAATAAACTTACTTGGTTTTTTTGAAGTTGAAGTGTTTCCCTACAAAGTTCTTTTCAAATCAATTAGGACGCATGTGCTAATTAACAAGAAACTACCTAAAAGTGATAGTACAGGTTCTCTCGCAAGTTCAAAAAAAATGATCTATGAAGCATTGGAGACAGGAAGATGTTTCGTCTCGAATTATTACCACGGCGATGCAACGGGTTTTAGATTTTTTGCAGAAGTCGGAAATAAAATTTTCCAAGCTGGGGATACGATTGATGAGGGTGAGAAGGTTAAGCTTAGAGTAATGCTGCCTAATATTAGCGGAACAATTAAATTAATTTACGATGGTAAAGAGATTGAAAAAATAGATAACATTGATGCCGAATTTTTTGTGACCAAAGTTGGTGTTTACCGTGTAGAAGTTTACCTCGAAAATAAAGCATGGATTTTTTCTAATCACATTAGAATAGGATGCTAAAAATTATTAAATTTACAACCTTAAATAAAATTTCAGTAGAATAAGCGGAGTAGATGTGTTAGCCAAACCGAAAAAAATTAGTAGAAAAAAAGTTAAGGAAGACAAATTAGTTACATTTTATTCAAAAACTTTAGAGTTTTATGAAAAGTATCAAACAAAAATCATAATAGCTGTTGGAGCAATTGCTGTTGTTATTTTAGCAATGGTACTTTACTCAAATAAAATGGAACAAGATAATTTAACAGCAACAACAGAGCTTTCAAGAGTCATCCCCTTATATGAATCAGGATCATACCAGGAAGCAATTGACGGAACACCTGGAACTAATGTTGTTGGGTTAAAAGAGATAGTTGATCAATACGGCGGTACCGAACAGGGTGAAGTGGCAAAAATATATTTGGCAAATTCATATATGTATTTGGGTAAAATTGATGAAGCACTTGAAGCATATAATGATTACTCAGGAACAAATAAATTATTTAAGGCAGCCGCATTAGCCGGTAAAGCTGGATGTTATGCCTCAAAAGGCGAGTATGGAAAAGCAGCAGATTATTATGAAGATGCTGCAAATGTAAGTGAAAATAATGCTTCAAATCCTGATTACTTATTGAAAGCCGGAATAAATTATTTAGAAGTTGATAAAAACGAAAATGCCAAAACTGTATTAGAAAGAATTAAAAAAGATTACAGCTCCACAATTTATTTAAGTAATGCCGACAGATACTTAGCACTAATTAAATAGTTAATATATAACAGCATATAACAGAAAATTTAATAGCAGTGAAAAACTTGATTTTAGATTTACCTGTAACTATATTTTTATTCAATTAAAAGGATTGATTATTTTATGGCAGATACCTCAGATTTCCGCAATGGGTTGATTATAAAATTTAAAAATGACTTGTATACGATTACAGATTTTCAGCATGTAAAACCAGGTAAGGGCGGAGCTTTTGTTAGAAGTACACTTAAAAACTTGCGAACCGGAAGAGTACTTGATAACACATTTCGTTCCGGTGAGAGTGTTGATATTGTGCGAGTAGAAAGAAAAACTTATCAATTTTTATATAAAGAATCCGATAGTTTAGTATTAATGGACAACGATACCTATGAGCAAATTAATGTTCCTCAGAATATGATTGAAGGACAAATATTTCTAAAAGAAGGTGAAGAGATTGAAATTTTATTGGATGATGCAGATGCAATTGTTACGGCAGAAATTCCAATATTTGTTACATTAAAAGTAATTGAAACCGAACCGGGCTTTAAAGGCGATACTGCAACTAACACGTTAAAACCAGCTACGTTAGAAACGGGCGCCGTGGTCAACATTCCTTTGTTTGTTAATGAAGAGGAAGTTATTAAAGTTGATACCCGAACGGGCGAATATGTTGAACGCGTAAAAAAATAAGTTGAAGGCATATGGATATTAACCTACTTAAGAAACTCATAAAAGTTGTTGAAAGCAGCAACATTACTGAATTCTCCGTTCAAGAAGGTGATTTAAAAGTTCGGATATCAAAGAATTCTAAATCAGCCCAAATGTTTGCACCAGGTATAAATTATCAAATGCCAATGGGTCATCAACCATCAGCAGGTACCGTTTCCGAACAGAGCAGTCCTTCACCGGAAACTAAAAAATCTCCGGATGCCGATGAAAATCTGCATGAAATAAAGTCCCCAATCGTTGGCACATTTTATAGATCCCCAGCTCCGGATGCCGATCCATATATTCAAGTTGGAGATAATATTAGCGAAGGCAGCGTTTTATGCATTGTTGAAGCAATGAAACTAATGAACGAAATTGAATCGGATATCGGAGGCAAGATCGTTAAAATTCTTGTTGAAGATGCCACTCCGGTAGAATATAATCAGCCCCTCTTTTTAATTAAGCTTGATTAATTACCAGAAGATAACAGCACGAGGAATTATTGTTCAATAAAATACTAATTGCCAACCGCGGCGAAATTGCACTTAGAATAATTAGAACATGCAAGGAACTCGGTATTCCAACAGTTGCAGTATATTCTGAAGCTGATAGAGATTCCTTACACGTTGTGTTTGCTGATGAAGCAGTTTGTATTGGTCCCCCCGCTAGTAAAGACAGTTACTTAAAAATTCCAAGCATACTTTCGGCAGCTCAAGTTACTGGTGCCGATGCAATACATCCCGGTTATGGTTTTCTTGCTGAGAATGCTGACTTTTCAGAAATCTGTGCTGAATCGGGAATAAAGTTTATTGGTCCATCACCCGATATGATAAAGAACATGGGTGATAAAGCTTTTGCAAAAACCACTATGAAAAATGTTGGGGTTCCCGTTGTTCCTGGAAGCGACGGTGCAGTTGCTGATATTGATTCAGCAAAAAGAATTGCTGCTGAAATTGGTTACCCTGTAATGCTAAAAGCATCTGCCGGCGGCGGCGGAAAAGGAATGCGAATTGTTTGGAAAGAAGAAGAAGTTGAAAAAGCTTTCCAGAATGCGGGCAACGAAGCAGGTTCTGCTTTTGGAAACCCTGAATTATACTTAGAAAAATTTGTTGAAAATCCGCGACATGTTGAAATACAAGTTATTGGCGATCAGTTTAATAATGTTTATCAATATGGTGAACGTGATTGTACAGTTCAGAGAAGACACCAAAAACTTATTGAGGAATCGCCATCTCCATTTATTAATAATGCTGTTAGAAAAGCGATGGGAGATGCTGCAATTCTCGGTGCACAATCAGTTAATTATGAAGGCGCCGGCACAATAGAATTTTTGGTTGATAAGCATAAAAATTTCTATTTCATTGAAATGAATACAAGGATCCAAGTTGAACATCCTGTTACAGAAATGGTTAATAATTTGGATTTAATAAAGCAGCAGATCTTAGTAGCAGCCGGTGAAACAGTTCAAAATAAACCTGGAAAAATTTCCGGTCACGCTTTTGAATTTAGAATTAATGCTGAAGATCCTGAAAAAGATTTTCGTCCCTCACCCGGCAAAATTAAATACTTGCATATTCCCGGCGGGTTTGGCGTTCGTGTCGATTCACATGTATATTCCGATTATGTAATTCCCCCATACTATGATTCCTTAATAGCTAAACTAATTGTTTGGGGAACTGACCGCGAGCATGCAATTGCAAGATCAAAAAGAGCACTTGAAGAATTTACAATTGAAGGAATTAAAACAACTATTCCTTTTCATAGGCAGGTTTTGGAAAACGAACATTTTATAAAAAGTGATTACGACACATCTTTCATTGATAAATTACTAAAAATAAAATAGAGGTAAAGATGAATATTCCTGAAAAACTAAAATTTACCAACGATCACGAATGGGTTAAGGTTGAAGATAATATTGCGATTATTGGAGTTACAGACTATGCACAAAGTGAATTAGGCGACGTTGTGTTTGTTGATATTGATCCTGACTTAGAAGAAATTGTTACAGGTGAATCATTCGGCACTATTGAAGCAGTTAAAACTGTTAGCGATATGTTTGCACCCTGCGCCGGTAAAGTAAAAGAAATAAATGAAAAATTATCAGATGAACCTCAGTTGATAAACTCCGATCCCTATGGTGATGGCTGGATTATTAAAGTTGAATTATCGGATACCGCAGAAATTGATGCCCTGCTTGATGCTGAAGGTTATAAAGCCCAAATTGGTCAATGATATTAGTTCTTTAAGGGCTCTTCAATAATGAAGAGCCTATTTTTTATAAAGCTAATCATAAATTAATGATAAAAATTACCAGCCCGCTATTAAGTTTTCAACTAATAAAAACTGAAATATTTTTGAAGTCATTTGATCATAAGAAATATTAAAAACCAAAATATGTGCTATTGATGCAGTATAACGATGGATTATAAATGATACACGAGCAGAAAATATTAATTATAGATTTTGGTTCTCAATACACACAACTGATTGCACGGCGAATTAGGGAAAGTAAAGTTTATTGCGAGATACATCCTCACCATTTTGATTTTGAAAGTATATCTGATTTTAATCCTACCGGTATTATTCTTTCCGGCGGTCCGATGAGTATTTACGACGAAGGCTCGCCAACGATTGATTCAAAAATTTTTCAGTTAGGGAAACCAATATTAGGCATTTGCTACGGACTGCAATTAATTTCTTCTGAATATAACGGTAAAGTTGAACCTGCAAAAAATCGAGAATATGGAAAAGCTAATTTGGAAATACTAAATGCAGCTAAATTATTCAATGATGTTGCAAGTCCAACCACCATTTGGATGAGTCATGGTGATTATGTAACTAAAGTTCCGGAGGGGTTTGAAGTTATTGCCCGCACAGCAAACTCACCTGTCTGCGCAATTGCCGATATACATAAAAATATTTTTGGTGTTCAGTTTCATCCCGAAGTTGTTCATTCAATTGAAGGAAAAAAAATAATAGATAATTTCCTATTTGGAATTTGCAGCTGCCAGCCCGATTGGACTCCGAAGAATTTTATCCAAAATGAAATTGACGAAATAAAAAAAATTGCAGGCAATAAAAAAGCTATTTGCGCATTGAGTGGTGGAGTCGATTCATCAGTTGCGGCAATTCTAGTAAGCAAAGCATTAAGCAAAAATTTAATCTGTATTCATGTTGATAACGGATTAATGCGAAAAACCGAAAGCGTTGACATCATTAAAATGTTTAAGAAAAATTATAATCTGCATTTAATTCACGTTGATGCTTCGGAAAAATTTCTTTCAAGATTGCAAGGTGTTATCGATCCTGAAAAGAAAAGAAAAATTATCGGCAACACATTTATAGAAGTATTTGAAGAAGAGGCTAAAAAATTCAGTGATGCTGATTTTTTAATTCAAGGTACCCTTTACCCCGATGTAATAGAATCGGTATCTGTTAAAGGGCAATCGGCAACAATTAAAACTCATCACAATGTTGGCGGCTTGCCGGAAAAAATGAACCTTAAATTAATTGAACCTTTCAGGGAATTATTCAAAGATGAGGTTCGTGCAATTGGGAAAGAACTTGGACTGCCGGAAAAATTTATTAGCAGGCACCCATTCCCTGGTCCCGGTTTAGCTGTGCGTGTGTTGGGTGAAATAACTAAGCGAAATTTAGAAGTTTTAAGAGAAGCGGATTCAATATTTATTAATGAACTTCAGAACGCCGGATTGTACGATAAAATTTGGCAGGCATTTGCTGTTATTCTACCGATACAAACCGTTGGTGTTATGGGTGATGCACGAACTTACGAAAATGTTGTTGCCCTTAGAGCAGTTGTTTCTACCGATGGAATGACTGCCGATTGGTATAGATTTGAACCGGACTTTTTAGAAAATGTATCAAATAAAATTATTAGAAATGTGCCTGGTATTAATCGTGTTGTTTATGATATCAGTTCAAAACCACCTTCCACTATTGAATGGGAATAATGTAGATGACTCAAAATGATTATCAGCTTCAGAAGGCGATTGAATTTGAAGAAAGCGGAAATTATCTTCATGCAATTCAAATTTACCAATCTCTGTTAGATGATCAAATTTATGGACGAAACTCAACACTGCGGCTTGTAGGTATTTACGAAAAATTAAATAAAATAGAACCGGCTGTTAAAGTGCTTGATAAATACTTATCAAATAGTCCTTTGGATTATGATTTTATAAAATACTTCGGTCATTTTTTAATTTCACATTCTTATAATCAAAAAGCGTTACAGATATTAAATGAGTTTGATTTTGAGAGTAAACCGGAAGCTTATTTCCTTGCGGGTATTGCTTATTTTGGATTAGAGGATTATGAAAATTCCAAATTAAATTTTTTGCAGCTATTAGCATATTCTGAAAAGACTGAGCTATTTGTTGACACTTATTTATTTCTCGCAAAAATAAATTTGAAATTGAATAACATCGATGATGCTCATGAAGTACTAGGCAAAATACGTAAATCAAAAACATCCAATTTTGAATTTTACCTAATTGATGCTCAAATTCATTTCAGTAAGGGAATGTTTTTTCATGCATATGAATTAATTAGAGAAGCGGAAAAACTTTCAAAGGATAATCCTGAAGTTGCAATGTGGGCAGGAAAAATTTTATTAAAGATGGACGAATATTCCAAAGCGGAATCATATTTATTAAGATATGTAAAAACTCAGCCATCCTCGGAGGCATACTCAATGCTGGGCTGGGCGTGTTTAAAAAATAGAAAAATAAAAGATGCTGAAACTTATTTTGGAAAAGCATTAAACATCGAGCCGGAAAATCAATCGGCGCTTGAAGGAAAAAGCAAATTAGTAACCGGATAAATTTTTATCAAAAATTAAAGTGAACTTATTTTGAAAGTTAAAGATTTACCATTAGATGATAGACCAAGAGAAAAGCTTGTTTTAAGAGGTCCGCAAAGTTTAACTGATGCGGAGCTAATTGCAATATTATTAAGAACGGGTACTAAAGGTGTTTCAGTAATTAACGTAGCTCAAAATTTAATAAATACCCATTTGAACATCTCAAATCTTGCAGGTAAATCAGTCGCAACAATTTCAAAAGAGAATGGAATTGGTAAAGATAAAGCTGCCACGCTGGTTGCCGCTTTTGAATTAGCAAGAAGAGTTGATTCGCAAAAGAAATGGTTTTCAAAAACTAAAATTACTTCTCCCGAAGATGTAGCTGAAATATTTATTCCAATATTACGTGATGAAGTGAAAGAAAACTTTATCGTTGTATGTCTTAATTCTGCTAATAAAATAATTAAACATGAGGTTATTTCTGTTGGCAGCCTAAATTCAAGTATTGTTCACCCGAGAGAAGTTTTTAAGGTAGCTTTGGAAAATAATTCGGCAAATATTATATTGCTGCATAATCATCCGAGCGGTAATCCGGAACCGAGTAATGAAGATATTTTAGTTACCCGGAAGCTTGTTGAAGCCGGAAAAGTTATGGATGTTCAAGTGTTCGATCATATAATACTGGCGGGGGATAAATTTACAAGTTTAGTCTCAAAAAAAATAATTTAATATTCAAAGATTAAAAAATATATGCTTTATTTATATTTAAAAATTATTATATTTACTCAATGATAAATAACTCAATAAATCAAATTAGGAGGATCAACATGACATATTTCAAAAAGCTCTTTAATTCAGCATTAATTGTTGTTTTATTAGTCGGAGCTTTTGGTATTACAGCCTGCGGCGGAGTTAGTGAGGAAGAAATGGCACAACTCAACGCACTTCGTTCAGAAGTTAGCTCTTTAGAAAGTGAAATCAACCAATTAAAAAGCGAAAAAACCAAGCTTGACAGAGAAATTGCTGAGCAAAATGCAAAATTAGAACAGTGTGCAAGAGACAAAGCGGAAGCACAAAAAAACTTGCAAAAAATCGGTAATTAAATTAAAAAGATTAACAAAAAGGAGAATATAAATGAAATTGTTTAAATATGTGCTTGGTTTAATTGTTGTTTCTATGTTCCTCTCCGCTAGTGCGTTTGCGCAGGAAGAAATGACTTCCGAGGAGTGGGAAAACGAAATTGCAAGACTTACCACAAAAAAATCTGACTTAACTAAAGATCTTAGTGATCTTCAAAACGAAGTTAATAACCTTAAAGCTACTAAAGCCGGATTGCAGTCATATGCTGATTGCCAAGACGAATTGTATGCATTAGTTGGCGCAACTCAAACTGATATTGATAACTACAGAAATCAAGTTAACTCAATTGAAGGTAAAATTAACAGAAAAGAAGCACCAAAAGATGATAGAGCTGCTGAATTGACTGCTCTTCAGAAAAACAAAATTAGTGCTCTTCCAGAATTTTATAATAAAGTTCATAACGAACTTCAAAGAAAATTAGATGCATGGGTAGAAGCACCAAAAGAAATTATGTACTCAGTTGTAAAAGGAGATCACCTTTGGGGTATTGCTAAGAAAAAAGATCATTATGATAACCCATTTGCATGGCCTATGATTTACCAAGCTAACAGAGATCAGATTAAAGATCCGGATCTAATTTATCCAAAACAAACTTTCAAGATTCCTAATCTTTCTGATGATGAAGTAGCTAAGTATAATAAAATTAGAAAAAATTATAAGCCTGCTCCTGTTGAATAATCATCTTCACTTAGTAGGAGTTTAATGTTTCATTAAGCCCCCGTCTTTTTATAGTCGGGGGCTTTATTAATTATGGAGGTTAGTACGCAGGTAGAAAAATTAGTAAAGCTGGAAAATGTAGACCTATTATCACTATTAGGATTTAATGATTTAAATCTGAAAACATTGGAAGACAGATTTAATGCAATTATTACTGTCCGGGGTGATACTGTTTATTTGAAAGGTGTCAGTAATGAAGTAGAACAGGTTGAAAAAATTATTAAGGAAATGATATTTGTTCTTAATACATCCGGTAAACTAAAACCAGAAGATGTAAGAACTATTATTGACCTTACTAATGAAGGCAAAGAAGTTGTTAATGAAAAAGAGATCAACAACATTATTCTATATACTCGTAAAGATACAATAAGAGCCAAAACACCCAACCAAATAAAATATTATGAAAGTGTTTTAAAGAATGATATCTGTTTTGCTATTGGTCCGGCTGGAACCGGTAAAACATATATGGCTGTTGCATTTGCTGTTGCCGCACTAAAAAAAGGGATAGTTCAAAAAATTGTTTTGGTGCGACCAGCTGTTGAAGCAGGAGAAAGCCTGGGATTTTTGCCAGGTGATTTCCGAGAAAAAATTGACCCGTACCTTCGACCATTATTTGATGCTCTGCAGGATATGCTTCCAATCGATCAATTAAGAAATCATATAGAAAAAGGAATAATTGAAATTGTACCGCTTGCATATATGCGCGGTAGAACTCTTAATGATGCATACGTTATTTTAGATGAAGCACAAAATGCGAGCGGAATGCAGATGAAAATGTTTTTAACACGACTCGGACCAAATTCTAAATCAATTATTACGGGCGATATTACACAAATTGACTTGCCGCAGAAAACACAAAGCGGGTTGATTCAAGTGAAGAATATTTTGAGCAATGTTGATGGGGTTGGGTTTACATATTTTGATAAATCTGATGTGGTTAGACACAAGTTAGTAAAAGACATTATTGATGCGTACGAAAGCTTTAATAACGGCGGGGATTAATCAAGTATCTTTTTACTTTCTTCCCAGTAATGATCCATTTCCTTTAAGTTTGAATCGGTGATTTTTTTACCATTTTGTTTCAGCTGTTTTTCAATATACTGAAACCGGTTTGTGAATTTATCGTTGGTTTTTCTAAGAGCATCTTCCGGATTGATACCAATAAATCTAGCATAATTAACTATTGAAAAAATTACATCCCCGATTTCAGATTCTAATTTTTCCTTGTCGCCTGCTTTTTCCATCTCCTGCATTTCTTTAATTTCTTCAAGAACTTTATCCCATACATCTTCTTTTTTACTCCAGTCAAAACCTATTTTGGAAGCCTTTTGCTGAATCCGAAATGCTTTATATAAGCCCGGTAAATTTTTAGGAACTCCTTGTAAAACCGAATCCCTTCCTTCCTCAAGCTTAATCTTTTCCCAATTCCGTTCAATTTCATGATTATGATTTACCACCTCCTCACCAAAAACGTGCGGATGTCTCCTTACTAACTTTTCAGTAATACCATCTATAACTTCATCTATATGAAAATGTTTTTCATCTTCGGCAATTACTGAATGAAAAACGATGTGAAGAAGCAAATCTCCAAGCTCACCTTTTAATTCATTAAAATCTTTATCATCAATTGCCTCAACAACTTCATGTGCTTCTTCTAATGTTGCTGCTTTTATTGATTCATTTGTCTGTTCGGCATCCCAAGGACATTCTTTACGTAACTTTCTCAATACAGCTAATAATTCTTCAAACTTTTTACCTGTCATAAAAAAAACTTCTCCTAAAAATTTTGTGCAAAAATAACCAGAATTAAAAGTAATCGAAACATAATTATTTTTATTGAATCAAATTAGGATTATATTTGATAATCAAATTGTAAACATCAGGTATTGTATGAATGAACAAAAAATTAAGGATCTTGGGTTTGAGCTTCCGGATGCCCCAAAACCGCTTGCTGTATATATTCCGGCAACAGTTTGTGAAAAATTGGTATACACAGCCGGTCAAATTGCACTGCTTAACGGCGTTTTAAAATATAAAGGTAAAGTGGGCAAAGATTTAACTCTTGAAGAAGGTGTAGAAGCTGCCCAACTTTGTGCATTAAATTGCCTTAGTGTAATTAAAAATGAAATTGGAGAATTAGATAAAATTGAGAGAATTGTAAAAGTAACAGTTTTTGTTAGCAGTGCAGATGGATTTACTGATCAGCCGAAAGTTGCCAATGGTGCATCTGAATTGTTTGGAAAAATTTTCGGTGATGCAGGAAAACATGTTCGCAGTGCAGTTGGCGTTACCGAACTGCCAATCGGTTCAGCAGTTGAAATTGAAGTGGTTGCAAAGTTAAAATAAATAATACATTCTGCATTGCAGTTTTTAAGGAATGTTTTATATTTAGAACAAAGAAACTTATTTCTACTGAGATTGTTAAAATCGGTAAAGAAAAGGTTAATAAAATGAAAAATATAATAGTAATATTACTCGTGACAGCCGCGGTGTCTCTCGGTCAGTTTAGGGAAGAGTATGAAAAACCAAAAGATATTAAAGGCGGTATAATAAACGAGACTCCGCCGAGTCTTATGCTTGGTTTTTTCAACCCACAAAATTTTAGTATGAATCATTCATTCAGCCTTTCGTATTCTGCATTTAGCGGTCAGGGTGTGTCTTTAGGAGTTTACACAAATAGAATGATGTATAAATTTAGTGAAGATTTTGATATTCAAGTGGATGCAAGTATGGTTACATCACCCTATAACACATTTGGAGATAATTTTACGGATCAGATAAGCGGAATTTATTTAAGCCGTGCACAAGTAAATTATCGACCATCAGAAAACACTAGTATATCTTTACAGTTTAGACAAGTACCTTATGGATATTCAAACAATTACCGCAGTCCTTTTTTTCGAAGTAATACCTTCTTCGGTAATTCATTTTTAGATTATTAATATTTATTTAAGAGTTTATGATAACATTTTGCAATAGTATTGAATAAAATTGAGTAAGAAGAAAAAGCAAACCTCTAAAATACCCGATAATCCAAATCTTAAATCTTCAACGTTAAACCTTTCACTTAACATTATTATATTTTTGCTGGGTGCGTTTATACTTTATCTTGGATACTCAATTATTTTAAGTTTAAGCGGAAAAAATAAAGTTGAAATTGAACAAGCTAAAAAAGATTTACCCGCTGAAATTATTCAAGTTGAGGTGTTGAACGGATGCGGAGTTAATTCACTCGCGGACAGGTTTACAGATTATTTAAGACTTCAAAATATTGATGTTGTTAAAACCGGAAACTATGAAAGTTTTAATATTTATGAGTCCCTAGTAATTGACCGTAGTGGAAATATTGCAAACGCACATAAAGTTGCAAAAGTACTAGGTATTAAAGAAAAGAATGTTATTCAACAATTAAATGATGATTATTTTTTAGATGTTTCGATAATTGTGGGCAAAGATTATCATCAATTGTTACCAATTAAAACAGGGAATTAATATTGGATTCAAAAGAATTTTCAGAAGTCATTTCGGAAATAATCCTTACTAAAAAAGGATATGATTTAAGATTATTAGATTTACGTGAGTTAAGCAGTTTTGCAGATTTCTTTTTGATCTGTTCTGCCGATTCGGATGTTCAAGTTAAAGCAATAGCAGATGCGATCGATAAGGATTTAAGAAAGGTTGGGATCAAGTGCCACAATAAGGAAGGCTACGTTGCACTTAACTGGGTTCTGCTGGATTATTTTGATGTTGTTGTTCATGTGTTTAAAAATGATTCCCGTTCATTTTACAACCTTGAAAAACTTTGGGGTGATGCGCCCGTAACAGTAATCGAAGACAAGACGGAACAAGAGTAATATCTAACCATTCACTTCATCTAATTTTTTTTACGAATTGTTTTATTGTAGGAGATTTTTTGAAAAGCTACTTATCAAGAATATTTATTCAAGCCTCACAGAAATTGGATTATTTAAAAGAAGCGATAATTTTATTTAATGTGCCCGCACAAAGTGACCATGGTGATTTTGCGACAAATGTAGCAATGACTTTAACCAAAAAGCTTAGGCGCAAACCAAGAGAGATTGCACAGGAAATAATTGATAATTTAGACTATGATGAAACAGTTTTAGAAAAGGTAGAGATTGCAGGTCCAGGATTTATTAATTTTTATTTTACTCCTGAGCATACATCACAAATAGTAAAAATAATACTGAATAAAAATGATGATTTTGGTAAATCGACAAAGTTCAAAGGAAAACGGGCGAATGTTGAATTTGTTTCAGCAAACCCAACAGGACCTTTAACAGTTGGGCATGGCAGAAATGCAGTTATTGGTGACACTATTGCAAATATGCTAGAATGGGTTGGTTACGATGTTGACCGTGAATATTATTTTAATAATGCCGGCAGGCAAATGCGCATTTTAGGTGATTCGGTTAAGAAGAGATACTTGGAATTACTCGGAGAGAAAATAGAGTTCCCTGAAGAGTATTATCAAGGTGAATACATCAAAGAAATTGCTGCAAATCTTAAAAGTGAATTTGGCGAAAAACTTGTTGATGAAAGTGAGGAGGGAATATTTAAGGAGCGAGCTGAAAAAATAATTTTCGATGATATTTCCAAAACCCTTGAAAGCATAAAAATTAAGATGAAATTATTTTTCAATGAGTTTTCACTTTATGATGAAGGTAAAATTAATGAAGTGATAAAGTATTTTGATGAGAATGAATTATCATACAAAAGTGAAGGGGCAACTTGGTTAAAGCTTTCCGAACTGGGAGCTGAGCAGGATAAAGTGATTGTCAAATCCACAGGGGAACCGACTTATAGATTGCCGGATATCGCTTACCATAAAAACAAATTTGAAAGAGAATACGATTTAATTGTTGACCTTTTCGGATCAGACCACGCAGCTACCTATCCCGATGTGTTAGCAGGATTGAAAGCAATGGGCTACGACACTGATAAGATCAAGGTGCTTATACATCAGTTTGTAACTATTATGGAAAAAGGACAGGTCGTTAAAATGTCCACCAGGAAAGCAAATTTTATTACTCTGGAAGAATTAATTGATGAAGTGGGAAGTGATGTTGTGCGCTACTTTTTTATAATGAGAAATATTTCAAGTCATCTAAATTTTGATATTGATTTAGCTAAAAAACATTCGGAAGAAAATCCTGTATTTTATTTGCAATACGCACATGCAAGAATTTGTTCGATACTAAATATGGCAACTGAAGAGGGTCTTGAATCTTCAATTGAGCATTTGGAATTATTAAACACAGATGCAGAGCAAAAACTTTTGAAGAAACTTGCCTTGTTTGAAGAAGAAGTTTTAATAAACACAGAAAACTTTGAGCCGCATAAAATTGCAAATTATCTAGAAGAACTAGCAGCGCTTTTTCATAAGTTTTATACTGAATGCAGAATTATTGGATCACCCAAAGAATTAGCCCAAGCAAGAATATCTTTATCTTTAGCGGTTAGGATAGTAATTAAAAATGGTCTTACAATTCTTGGTTTGAGTGCTCCTGAAAGGATGTAGAATTAAAATCAGCAATTGCTGCCGAGATCGCGAAAATATTTGTGGCTCCATTATTTTTTAAAACCCTGCCGCACTCACTGATTGTTGCTCCGGTTGTAATTACATCATCAACAAGAATTATATTTTTTCCTTCAATTATTTTTTTCTTTTTGAGTAAAAAAGCATTTCTGATGTTCTGCTTACGCTCAATAGAATTAAGGTGTGTTTGAGTTTCGGTAAACTTAATTCTTTTTACAACTCCTGTTTTTACTCGTATAGCAGTTACCTTTGATATGCCTTTTGCAATAAAAAATGCCTGGTTAAATCCTCTCTCAGCTTTTTTAACAGAATGAAGAGGAATAGGAATAATAAAATCTGCATTCCATTTATTGAATTTTTCAATTAATACCTTTCCCGCCATTTTACCTAATGTAACTCCATTACCGAATCGTCTATTATATTTCAATTCATGTACAATTTTTTGGATTGGCTGATCGGCTTCAAATATGAATGCTGTAGAAAAATCTTTTATAATATTTTCACTAGCAAATTTTCGTTTAAACTCAGATGCGATTAATTCTTTGGATGGTTGTTTAAATTGTGAATAACAATTACTACATAAAACATATTGAGTAGAAGGAAGCGATACAAAGCAAGCGGAGCAATTTCTCGGCAAAAAAAAATCTGATATTTCCTTGAACAATTTCATTCTAATATATTATTTCCTTTGCGTTTTGAAGCCTGCCTTTGAAAATAATATAAAAAAATAATTACTAATCAGAAAACTAAATTATCTTCTCTTTAATAATTGGTTTTCAATCGTTTGGGATTAAGAATGTTGGAGTGTTGAAAATGGAATAAGCCTAAACTCAATTAATAATAGATGATATTCGAAGATAAAAATATTTAACTAAGTCCTTGTTCAACAAAAAATTTACCGCATTTACGATCATTAATTTCAAGATGATTAAAGAGCCATCTTTTAATCGAATTCAGTAGTTCAAGATTTACTTTTTCATTGCCCGCTTCAAGACCAGAATAAAAATTTTGAATTTTGTTAAGAAATCTATCGTGTTCCATTTTATGTGAGATGAAGTAGGGGAATTTATATTCCTTCATCATATTTTCTTCAGTATCAAAATGTTCACGTAACTTTTTTACTAGTCTTTCTACTAGATTCTTTTCCAAGAAATTTCTTTTACTGCCGAGGGTTTCATGCAGTTCGTTTATCAGTAAGGCAATACTCTTATGCTGTTCATCAATTATTTTAATTTTAATGTTTTCTTCTTCCGACCAATCTATAAAACTCATTATTTGTTCCTCAAAAAAGTTAGTAAGATTAAAGCATTCCTGATCTCTTCCGGAAAAACCATTCAATGCCGAGTAAAATTATTATTAATATAAGCAGCCTTGAATCAGACCACAAGTTTATCTCAGTTGTTGTTGAATTTTCAATCACATCATTTTCATTTATTATCTTCAAAGTATTAAAAAGTTCATCGGAATCTTTAATACTAAAGTATTGTCCTCCGGAAACATTTGCAATAAGTCTTAACAAACCGGAGTCCATCTTTAAATTTATTTTTTCTACTTCAATGCTGCTAACTTCAAATCTACCCTTTGATTCTCCAATAGATTTATTTCCTAATTGCGCTATGCCTGAAAAATTATAAATTCCTTTTTCTACACTTTCTAAATAACCTTCATAAATACCATTCCCAACCGAACTCATATTAATATTATAGCTGCTTCCGTTTTTTGAGGCAGTCACTTGAAGATCAGCATCTACAATCGGATTAAAATTTTCATCGTAAACTTGTGCAGTGAACTCAATAGTTTCACCGAGTGTGTAAACTTTTTTCAGAGTTTTTACGATCACTTGAGGATTGGCGCTATCAACATTCAGCCATTCAACAGAATTCTTAATAAAATTGTCAAAAATATTATCACTCGGACTGTCAGCATGAAGTTTCCACTTCCAGATATTTTTTGCAATTATTGCAATTGAGCGGCTTTTTCTCACAGATCGGCTAATAATAAGGGGAGTGCTAGTTGGAATTCCCTTAAATTTTGATCTTGCTATTACCTCACTTTCTGGCTTGGGTTGTATAAAAAATCGGGGCTGTTCAATGGGAGGAAGATTGTTCCACGTTCGAATCCAATCTGAAGAATTACTTTTAATTAACGAATTGTTAATGTCTATAATTTCGGGCTGAACTTGAGTAAAGTCATTTGTAAAACTTGTAATTGAAAATGGAAGAAAAGAATTAAAAGTTTTTAGGATTTGTAAATCTGTTCCAGAAGCAAGAACAAGAAAAAAAGGCTTGCCCTTACTTAACTCATCTTTCACCTTTTGAATAATATCACCATCAGAAAATTTTGATGGAAATCCGATAAAAAATATTACATCAGCTGAATCGATTTTTGATAGCTCTTTTCTTCCCTCAAAGTATTTTCCTTTAGCAATGTGAATCAATGATTCAACGGATATGTTTTCATCAAGACTTAAAGAGTTTTTAACAAATGAAAGATCGGACGATGGACTGCCGGAAATAAGAAGTACATTTACTTTTTTATCGAGCACGTTTACATATTCACTTATCGTATTATTTAATGATGTTGCCTCGCCTGGTATTGATGAAACTGAGATCGTTATTTTCTTTTCACCGGGGGTTTGGGGTTGAAAATCAAATTTTACTCTGTTAATTCCGCTTTCACTTAAAACAATTTCTTCTTGAGCAACTCTTTTACCATCTTCATTAAATTCAACAAACACCCTTTTATTATTAAAACCGGATTGAGAAATAACAGCTTCAATTGAAGATTTTTTTTCAGAGTAGATATATTCGTTGTGTAAAAGTTTCTGCGCTATTATGTCAATCTTATCAGTTGAATCGCCAATCCCTACCGTAAATACTGGTATTCCCAAATTTTCCACAGAGTAAACGGGATTTGATCCTTCCGTTAATATTCCATCGCTAACTAAAACGATAGACCCGACATTAGTTTTTAACGATTTAATAAATTCAAAAATTTGAGAAATATTCGTAAATGGTTCACTATTATCTAAATAGTCTATACTATCTATACTTATTGGTTGTGAATTACTTCCGAAGAAAAAATACTCAACAGCATCTTGCGGTATATTTTTTATCCGTTCAGTAAATTCATTTAAATAGCCTGCACGTTCAGCACTATCCTCAGCAACTATCGATTTACTATTATCAATAAAAATTAAGTTTTTCGCTTTTTCTGTTTCTAAATATTCCAATGATAAAATTGGCTCAAACAGAATGAATAAGATCAAAAGGAGTGCTAAAAATCTTGCAGCGAATAAAAAATATTTTAAAGTTAGGCTAACCTTAGGAACAGTATATTTATAAATGTAATAAACATAAATGCCAATGATTAACGCACCGATAATTATAATTAAGGGGCTGGATGAAAATGAAAAATTTATACTTTCCAGTGAAGACATGAATGCCAATTTTTATTTGCTTGTAAATTAGTGAGGGCTAAATGTTCCAATTTTTGATTTCTTCATATGTCTTGTAGTCGGTTAGATCAAAATGAATTGGAGTAACGGCAACGTAATTTTGTTTAACCATATTCTGGTCAGTATCCTTATCCGATTCAACTTCGACCAAGTTACCGGTTAGCCAAAAATAACTTCTTCCGTATGGATCAATCCTTTCTTCATAAATGTCATCCCACTTGGCTTTACTCTGTGTAGTTACTTTTATTCCTTTAATTTCCGATTCCGGCAAATTTGGTATGTTAACATTTAATAGAGTTCCGTTTGGAAGACCATTTTCGGCAACCAGTTTTGTAACATGTTTCGCAACCTTTCCTGCATATTCAAAGTCCTTAACACCATGGTCTGTGACGGAAATAGCAATAGCCGGTACATCCATAATCGCAGCCTCACGAGCGGCTGAAACTGTACCGGAATATATTATACTAATTGCTGTATTCGCGCCGTGATTTATACCAGAAACAACTATATCCGGCTGTTCTTTCATAATGTTTCTTATTCCCATCTTTATACAGTCAGCCGGCGTGCCGTCAACTGCATAACCAAAAAAGTCACCGTTCTTATAATACTTTGTTACGCGTAGGGGATTCTGCATTGTTATTTTATGCCCAACTGCGCTTTGCTCAGTTCTGGGGGCTACTACAATAACTTCACCAATTTCTTTCAATGCTTTTGCTAATGCGTTTATTCCTGGAGCATCAATACCATCATCATTACTTACCAATATTTTCAATTAACTTCCTTATCAATTAGATTATTTAAACTTTTATGTGCAAATATACCTAAATTCTTAGGGTATTTAAATACAGTAAAAAAATACCTTCTACAATAAAATTTCTTCAATTAAATTAAAGTGTTGTTAAATTTACATAATCGGTAAAATTAAATTCGTTAAAGTTAATTCAGGTCAAAAATGAAAATTATTTCTTTTCTTATGTCATCTATTCTTTTTTTGTTTTCCACTGCAACCATAATAGCCCAGGATGATTTTTATAATGATGAAGCGATAGAAATTTACTTAATTGATTCTTATGTTACACCAGAATTACCTCACAGGTTTATCCTATCCTTTTTTACAAGCGACAGTGTTACTTCAAAAGTAAAATTAAATGGTGAGTATGAATTTAATGTATCAACTGAATTTACTGATCAGCATGTTGCTGAATTTAATATTACAAAGATGAAATTCGATTCTACAATTGTTCCTTTTATTTTAACTGTTGAATCACTGGATGGAAAAGAATTTAATAGTGAAAAATTTGAATTAGTGCTTCCTTCAGAATATGAACTTGATGTTGAAAAGGATTTAAGTTTGTTCACGGTGTGCTGCTTCGGCGGAGTGGTTTTTTTATTGCCTTCTCCAACCTATGTGTCTTATCAAGGCGAAAGCTATTTTGGTCTTTCAAAGGAAGTTCCAATTATATCATTTTTCTCAGGTGGTTATAATTATCCGGCAGGGTATATCGGAATAGAATATGCATACATTTTTAATGCTCCGGTTAAAAATTTTATTCGATTAGGTTACAAACAAATTTTTGAATTACCTGGTATTGAGTATATTTCACCGGGGTTAAATGTCTATTCTGATTTTCTAGGTTATAACGGTATAAGTCCGGAAGTGACAGTCGGCTTAGTAAGAGTTTATAATGTTTTTACTCTGTACTCAAAATACAGATACAACTTTCAACCGGGGAATGCTGGGCGAGATATGCATGAAATTTCAATTGGACTCTACTCCAACTTTTTCTCATTAAACTTTTAAAATAAACGCCTCAAAGTATTGGAATCTTTATTGGGGATTGTTTGTTTAACTCATTAATATGAGCACAAATCTATTAAATAAATTATTCATTTTGCTACTTATAACTTCAATGCAAATAGCTGCCCAGACCGGGGGAGTTAAAGGGATAATAACATCCGGCGGTGAGATATTACCGGGAGTAAATGTTCTTGTTGTAGGCACCGCATTCGGCGCTGTTTCCGATATTGAAGGCAATTACATTATTAGAAATTTACCTGCTAAGCAAACATCATTACGATTTAGCACCGTGGGTTATGAAACAAGATTTTTTGATATTGAAATTATTCCAAATAGAATACTAGAATTGAATGTTGATCTGAATGAAAAAGTTATTGAAGTCGACGAAGTTCAAGTAATAGATTCAGAAATACAAAAACAAAGTGATACTCGAACAAGTTTAATTGACTTAAAACCGGAGCAGGCTCGCGTTTTGCCCGGTGCGGTAACGGATGTATTTAGAACTCTACAGTCTCTACCTGGAGTACTTGCTCCAAATGACTTTTCATCGCAGTTGGTTATCAGGGGCAGCGGTCCAGATCAGAACCTTATTATAATGGATGATGTTGAAGTTTTTAATCCATACCGGCTATATGGTGTTATCAGTATGTTCAATCCGGAAGCGGTATCCGATGTGAATCTTATTACCGGTGGTTTTCCAGCAAAATACGGAGACAGACTATCGGCTGTGCTAGACGTAACAAATAAACAAGGGACAACCGCAAAATCATTTTCCGGTAACTTAAATGCCAGCATAGTCGCAGCCAATTTAGTTTTAGAGGGCAAGAACCCATTTAATATTCCAGGCAGTTGGCTTATTAATTCGCGGCGAACTTATTACGATTTAGTCATTGAACCATTTGTAAAAAACTCCGGTTTGGTAGATGAAAATGTTTCATTCCCAAATTTTTATGATGTTCAAACCAAAATTGCTTTCGGTCCGTTTAATGGACATAAGTTTTTTGTAAATGCAATCTACTCACGTGATGGTGTTGACTTAGTTAGCGGAGCTGAACGGAGTACCCCCGACAGCATAAGTGTTTTTGATGTTACGAAAAATGATCTTGCAAGTATTGCATGGCACTACGCTCCTAAGAAAAATTTTCTAAATAAAGTTATCGTTTCATGGTACAGAAACAGCGGCGATTCCCGACTTGACTCGGAGCTTCTCGATCCATCATTAAATAGGCAAAATTTTGAAGATGCTTCAACCGATACGCTTTCACAGTATTTAATAGGATTCGGGTTTAAGTCTGATTTCAGTTATAGAAAATATTCAATTGATGATAAACTTACCTATTTGTGGAATAATAACAATAATGAGTTCGAAGCAGGTGTTGGTGTTGATTTTATGCAGACAAACCTTGCCATTGATTTTGACATAGATCCTGAGCTGCAATCCTTCCTGCAGACAAACCCTAATTTAAGAATTGTGCTTGATGATTTAAGCGATACAAAAGATTATTATCGTTATAGAGCTTTCGTCAATAATCGATTTAAAATTGGAGATAAATTATTTATCCAACCTGGTTTAAGATTCGATTATTACCAGATTTTAGAAAAACCTTATTTAGCGCCCCGACTTTCTATTTCATATGCTCTCGACGAAATAACCACTTTAAGAGGTGTGTGGGGTACCTATTATCAGTCGACAGGTTATGAAAAACTGCGTGATGCAAATGTACTTTATGATCTAGACCAAAATATAACTTCAAAACTTTCTGCAGAAAGAGCGGATCATTATGTACTTAGCTTAGAGCGGTGGTTGAGTCCGGAGTGGAAAGCTAAAATTGAAGGGTATTATAAAAATTTTAATAACTTAATTGTTCAAAATGTTGTTCCGGGAAGTGTATATTTTACAGAACCGGTTCCCGGTAATAATCCAAGATCAGTCAATGGATGGACCCGACCTATAACTAATATTGCCGATTCTTTGACACAAATTCCAGTAAACAACTCAAACGGTGAAGCGTACGGATTTGAATTATTTGTTGAGAAAAGAAATATAATCGGAGAAAATAAAATTAGCGGGTGGATATCTTATGCTCTTGCATATGCTGATAGATATGAGGACAATAGAACAATTCCATTCCGATTTGATCAAAGGCATACTTTAAATCTTGTCCTAAATTATAAAATAAGTTCTTGGCTTGATATGGGGATAAGATTTCAGTATGGTTCCGGTTTCCCTGTAACATCACCAACAGGAATTAAGCCGCGCATTATTTTAGCTGATGAAAACGGAGACTTTATTCCAGAGAGCCCGGTAATTGCAACTCGAACAAATTCTGACGGAGATAAACAAGTTATTTATGATGTTGATTACGGCGATAGGTTTAATAGGTTTGCTTCTCGAAAACCTATTTATCACAGGCTGGATATAAGATTTAATGCCGTTGCCGATTGGTGGGATTTAGACTGGGTGATTTATTTGGATGTAATCAATGTGTACAATAGATCAAATGTGATTAACTATGATTATTATATCTCAGACGACCTAACTTTGGAACGTGAAGCAACAACAATGTTCCCAATACTTCCTACATTAGGTTTTAACGTTCGGTTTTAATAAAAATTAATCAAAATGCATTCTATTTGTTAATCAAAAAATATAGTAACTTTGTTTTCAAATGATAGAAAAAACAAATAATAAGTATATAGATCTTGGCGAACGCGGCAAGTACAATCTTAAAAACAAGCTAAACAATTTGACAGGCAAAGAGTGGATTAAATTTACCAAATCCTGGTTTATTCATAAACCGCCGCGAAGAAAAGAAGATGAAATTCTTCATCCTGCCAAATACCCGGAATCACTCATTGAGGAATTTATTTCGTTTTTCTCAAAAGAGGGCGAGTTAGTGCTCGATCCTTTTTTAGGTACGGGGAGCACATTAATTGCTGCGGGTAATTTAAATAGAAATGGTATCGGGATTGAACTTTCAAAAAACTATTACAAGACTAGCTGTAATAGGATTTCGAAAGGGGAATACAAAAATAGATTAATTGCGTTAAACGGTTCCTCTGAAGATATAAAAAATCTCATTAAAAAATCGGGCGTTGATAAAAAATTTGATTATGTAATAACTTCACCACCATATTGGAATCAGCTTGAAAGAAATTCCATGCGGCAGAAAGTACGAAAGGAAAAAGGGCTTGATACAATTTACTCCGAAACAAAAAATGATATTGGAAATATTAAAGGATATGATGAATTTTTGGAATCGCAGGCAAAAATATTTGATGAAGTTTACGATTTAACAAAAGACAACGGATACCTAACAATCATTACTAATAATGTTTATTTCAAAGGAAGACTTTATCCTTTAGCTTACGATACCGCGATTAGTTTAACAAAGCGGGGCAGTAAAAGCTGGGTGTTGAAAGATGAAAAAATATGGCTTCAGAATGATAAATCACTTATTGCACTTGGAATAAATAGCGCATGGGTGGGGAACAGGCATCATCAATATTGCTTAATTTTTAGAAAAGAAGAAAAAGCAAATGCTCTTAAAAGTAAGTGAAATAACAAGTAAAATTAAATTGCTGCTTGAAGATAATTTTGCAGAGGTTTCAGTAATTGGAGAACTCTCCAATTTTAAACCTCACGTTTCGGGGCACTGGTATTTTACTTTAAAAGATTCTGATGCACAGATCAGTTGTACAATGTGGAAGGGAATTAATCGTTATGTGTTTTTTACTCCGCAAGATGGACTAAAAGTAGTAGTTACAGGAAGACTTACAGTTTACCCTCCGCGAGGAAATTATCAATTGGATGTCCGTTCAATGAAAGCTGCCGGTGAAGGTGAACTGCAGGCCGCATTTGAAAGACTTAAAAAAAAGTTATCCGCTGAAGGTTTATTTGACGAAGAATTAAAAAAAAGTATTCCACAATTTCCAAAAAAAATTGGAATTGTTACAGCTATAGACGGTGCTGCATTTAGAGATATGATAAGTGTTGCAGGCAGGCGTTACCCTCTTGCTGAAATTGTTATTGCACCAAGTAAAGTTCAGGGGGCAGAGGCTGCCGGGGAAATTGTTCGAAGTATAAATTTATTGAATGAAGCGGGTGATATTGATGTAATAATTATTGGAAGAGGAGGTGGTTCTCTTGAGGACCTATGGGCGTTTAATGAGGAAATAGTTGCTCGTGCTATCTTTAAAAGTAAGGTCCCAATAATTAGCGGAGTGGGGCATGAAATTGATTTTACAATGTCAGATTTTGTTTCCGATTTAAGAGCGCCCACACCTTCAGCCGCGATGGAATTGGCAACCCCCGAGAAGGAGGAACTCTTTGCCTTTATTAGTGATTTTTCATATACTTCATCAAATAAAATTTCTGAGATCATTACCGAAAAGCGAAACTCTGTTGAAGATATTTTTAATTCATACGGTTTTAGAATACCCGATGAACTTCTTAAATCCGGCAGTCAGCAGCTTGACAATTTACTTTATCGGATTCAAAATAAAATCGAAAGTAAACTAATTACAAATAGATCGAGATTTGATTTATTAAATAGTGTAATCGATTCTTATAATTCTGAAAGAATTTTAAATAGAGGTTACACCTTAGTTAGTCAAAACGGCAGGTTTGTAAAAAGATCAAATGAATTAAATAAAGAGTTTCCATTCAAAATAAAATTTATTGATAACGAAATAGAATTAAATAAATGACAAAAAAGAAAACATCCAGCTTTGAAGATTCATTAACAAGACTTCAGGAAATTTCAGAATTGTTAGAGAGTGATGATATCAGTTTAGAAGAATCAATTTCTCTTTATGAGGAGGGAATTAAACTTTCTAAAGTTTGTTATGAACAACTTAACAAAGCTGAACTAAAAGTAACTGAATTGAAAGAACAATTTGAAAATGGATTAGAGAAGTGATCAGCTTTTCAAAAGTTATAGGGTTTTAATATGATTGATAAAGAAAAGTACAAAGTTTTATTTGATATCGAATCACCAAAAGATATTAGGAATTACGATGTAAAAAGATTGAAGTATTTATGCACTGATATACGCGAATATATGGTTGATGTAATTTCTCAAATCGGTGGACACTTTGGCGGTGGTTTAGGCACGGTGGAACTTACTGTGGCTCTGCACAAAGTGTTTAATACCCCAAAAGATTTAATCGTTTGGGATACCGGGCATCAGGCTTATCCACATAAAATAATTACCGATAGGAGGGATAAACTTCCCACGATACGCAGGCTTAATGGTATTAGCGGCTTTCTAAAGCGAAGTGAAAGTGAATATGACGCATTTGGTGCGGGTCATGCATCTACATCTATTTCTGCGGCGCTTGGAATGTCAGCAGCACAAAAAATAAATAAGACAGATAAAAAGGTTATCGCAGTTATCGGTGATGGCGCTATGACCGGCGGAATGGCTTATGAAGCGTTAAATAATTCAGGGGTATTGAAAAGTAATATTATAGTTGTGTTAAATGATAATAGGATGTCTATCGCACCAAATGTTTGGCAAATATCTAATTATTTTACTGAAATGATTTCTCATCCTGAGTACAATAAATTTAAAGGCGCCATTTGGGATTTAACCGGAAAGCTAGACCAGTTTGGCGACAGATTGAGGCGAGTTGCTTCCCGATTGGAAAGTGGAATTAAGGCAGTTATAACTCCGGGAATGTTATTTGAAGCTTTGGGATTTAGATATTTTGGTCCGGCTAACGGGCATAATGTTGGTCAGCTTGTAAAACTTTTTGAGCATATAAAAGATTTAAATGGACCGATATTAGTTCACACAATTTCAGAGAAGGGGAAAGGTTACAAACCGGCTGAGGGACATGTTCAGAGACTTCATGCTTCAACCCCATTTGATAAAGTAACAGGTAAGGCGCATAAAAAGCCGGGCGGTCCTGCTTCTTACACTTCAATTTTCGGAAAAGCACTAGTTGAAATTGCAAAAGAAAATCCTAAGGTTGTCGGCATTACAGCTGCAATGCCCGATGGAACAGGTCTAACTGAAATTCAGAGAGAAATACCTGATAGATATTTTGACGTTGGTATCGCAGAGGAACATGCAGTTACATTTTCCGCGGGACTCGCAACTGAAGGTATTATTCCGGTCGTTGCTATTTACTCAACATTTATGCAGCGTGGAATTGATCAAATCATTCATGATGTGAGTCTTCAAAATTTGCACGTGGTTTTTGTTTTAGATAGAGCCGGCCTGGTTGGGGCAGACGGACCAACTCATCACGGTTCATTTGATTTATCTTACTTAAGGTTTATACCAAAGATGGTGATTATGGCGCCGAAAGATGAAGCTGAATTGCGGAATATGCTTTACACAGCTGTTGAGTATAAGGAAGGACCTGTAGCATTACGTTATCCTCGCGGCTCAGCTCTTGGAGTTGAAGTAAAAGAAGGTTTCGAAAAATTAAACATTGGCGAAGCAGAAATCTTAACAGAAGGCGATGATGTTGCCCTGCTTGCTGTTGGTTCAATGGTAGATTATTCACTGAATGCTGTTGAAATTTTACAGAAAGAAGGTATCAGCGCTAAGGTCATAAATATGAGATTTATAAAACCGCTCGACGAAAAATTACTTGCTGCCATTGCTGAAAAATACTCCAAGATTATTACGCTCGAAGAAAATTCAATTGTAGGTGGTTTTGGTTCGGGAGTACTGGAATATTTGTCAGAAAACAATTTTAAAAATGATGTGCTTAGGATTGGTTTGCCGGATGGATATGTAGATCACGGTACACAGGCTGAGCTTCATAAAATTTTAAAGATTGATGCTGAAGGTATTGCAGAAAAAGTAAAAGCATTTTGTAAAAATCCAGGTATTAAACATGGAGTTGTAGCGTGAATGGAAAAACAAATGTTGCTGTAATTGGATTGGGTGGAATTGCTCAGGTAGTTCATTTACCAATACTATCAAAACTAAATAATGTTAACATTTCATCAGTCGCGGAAGTAAACAAAAATAGGATGAATGTCATTTCTGATAAGTTTGGGATTAAAGACCGCTACTCAGATTACAGAAAAATTTTAGATAATAAAGATGTTGATGCCGTAGTAATTGCAACTCCAACAAACACACATTTACCAATAGCCCTTGATTGCATTAGCGCAGGCAAGCATGTATTAATTGAAAAACCTGTAGCGAGAAATTTTGAAGAAACTGAACAAATATATAATGCCGCCAAAAAGTACAAACGCATGGCCATGGTTGGTATGAATTTGAGGTTTAGACCGGATGCAATGCTTCTTAAAAGTGTAATTAACAGCGGCGAATTAGGAGAAATTTTCTATATCCGCTGCAGCTGGTTACGGAAACAAAGCAGTCAGCAAAAGTGGTTTATGAAAAAAAATGAGTCAGGTGGTGGAGTACTAATTGATTTAGGTATTCACTTAATTGATTTAGCACTTTGGCTTGTGGATTTTCCAAATGTAAAAAGTGCCTCGGTACAAACATATAAGCATAGAACAAAAGGGGTTGAGGATTCAGCAGTTGGTCTTGTACGGCTAAAAAATTCAACAGTATTAAACTTTGAATTTAGCTGGTCGCTCCATTCTGAACATGATTCAATGCTCCTAACAACATTCGGAACGGAAGGTACAGCGCATCTAAATCCGCTTCGTGCGTATAAAAGAATTGAGTCTTCTCGAATTGATTATACTCCTGCCTCAACTTCAAATACGAAAAATCTATTTAAAAAATCTTATGAAAATGAGTTGAAACATTTTATTGCTGCCGTAAGGGGTACAAACCCAATTATATCCTCTTGTGAAGAGGCACTAACAAGGATGAAATTATTATCAGTGCTTTATGAATCGTCAAATAAAAACGCTGAAATTAGCTATTAACAATTATGCATACAAAAATACTCTTAGTTGACGATGAACAAGACATCGTAGAATTTCTTCAATATAATTTGGAGAAAGAGGGATTTAATGTTATAACTGCATACGATGGAAAAGAGGCACTTGAAAAAATCATTGAAAAACCTGACCTAATTGTGCTTGATGTGATGATGCCCAACATGGATGGTTATGAAGTGTGTTCCAGAATTAGAGCAACAAATGGTTTTAGAGAAACTCCGATTATATTTTTAACTGCAAAATCCAGTGAAATGGACGAGGTAAAAGGATTAGAACTTGGTGCGGATGATTTTATTCAAAAACCTGTATCACCTAAAAAAATTATTGCCAGAGTAAAATCAAATTTAAGAAAAGTAAAAAATCAATCAAGTGAATCAGATTCCAGAATTGAAATTGGTCCGCTAAAAATTGATAGAGAAAAATACACTGTTCTTGTTGATGATGAATCGATCATCTTCCCCAAAAAAGAATTTCAAATTTTAGCCCACTTAGCCAGTCAGCCGGGAAAAGTTTTTCCAAGGGAAAAAATTCTTAACGACCTTTGGGGCACTAATGTATTTGTTGTTGAAAGAACAATTGATGTGCATGTTCGAAAAATAAGGGAAAAGCTTGATCAGCACTCAGATTTAATTGAAACAATTAAAGGTGTCGGTTATCGCTTCAAAAACTATTAGCTGGTTTTGGTTAAATCTAAAATTTGCTTTATCCAATTTAAAGATTATCATTGCGGCAAATCTTATTTATTTGCTCTCTTTATTTTTTCTTATAGAATTTACATTTATAGAATTTGCTTTTGTTATTCTACTTACCTTAATTCTTCAATTAATTACATTCCACATCATCGGAAATTTTAGACGTTCTGAAATAAAGCAAATAAAAAGTTTGCTTAAAAATATTGCAAAGGATAAACTTCATTCGCCAGAGGAAATTAAATTAACGAAAAGTTTAGAGGAAATTGAGAACAGGCTAAAAGCAATTTTTAGAAGAACACGGCAGGATATTGCAAGTATGAAAAAAATGGAGCAAGTCCGTACCGAATTTTTAGCCAATGTTTCCCACGAACTTAGAACACCGATTTTTGCGATCCAAGGGTTTTTAGAAACTCTGCTTAATGGTGCAATTGATGATCCTAAAGTGAACAGAAACTTTGTGATCAAGGCAAACAATCATACTAAGAATTTAAATAACTTACTGAACGACTTGATTGATATTTCAATGATCGAGTCCGGACAAATGAGAATGAGTTTCAGGTATTTTAAAATTTTTACTTTTTTAGAAAAAATTGTAATGATGCTGAAAACTATGGCAACTGAAAAAGGCCTAGAACTAAAATTAAATTGCGAATCTAAGGAATTAGAATTATACGGCGACACGGTTAGGTTAGAACAAGTGATGATTAATCTTATTCAAAATGCAATTAAGTATACTGAGAAAGGGAGTATTGAAGTTAAAGTAGAAACAAGTGGTAAACAGGGAACAATTTCGGTTATTGATAGTGGATTAGGTATTTCTGAGAATGATCTTGATAGAGTTTTTGAAAGATTTTATAGAGTCGATAAAGGTCGTTCAAAAGCTGCTGGCGGAACCGGGTTAGGGCTGGCGATCGTTAAGCATATTATAGAAGCCCATGATTCAAGGATTGAAGTTAAAAGTGAATTGGGCAAGGGTTCAGAGTTTTTCTTTAAGCTAAAGAAAAATAAATTAAAGTCACCGGTTTAGTTTTGAATTAGTTTTCCGCTTCAATTAACAAATGTTCAATTTCACTAATTTGGACCGGTTGCTCTTGATCATCAATTTCAACAACTACTAAAAAACCTGTAATATTTCCGGTAGAATAAAATGCATTCATGAGTCTGACTTGATCACTTTCCAAACATTCTCCCGTCTCATTTGACCATATTTCTTTTGCAGAAATGCAGCCTCGTGTTGGGGTCAATGGGAAATATTGTTTATCGCGATAATCATTTAAATCGTCTGCTGAACCGTGCATAACAATTAATCGTCTTCCGATTTTTCCTGCATAGTAAGCTTCGGTTATCGGAAAATGGTTTTGCCAGCTTCGAGGAAAAAGTCCTAAGTATTCTTCAAGATTCCAATTATTCTTTTTATTCAAACCGTGGTAAAATATTGCAGGAGGTTTTCCAAATGGAATTCTAGTTAATACTATAGGGGTTGGACCGATGGATTCAGTTGGACTGATGTAAGAACCCACAATCGAAAATATTCCTTGCGGTGTGTTACCGTCAATAATGTATCCCGGCATTTCGGAAATTGAACAAGCCAGCTGAGGTATATAAAAAATTGTGCTGTCATCATTTCGTACAAATTTCCCCAATGGATCTTTTATTATTGTTATTCCTGGATAGATTCTATTTTTGCGATGAATAGAATAAATAATTGTCTTTTCGTTTTGAAATCTATGTTTTAGTAAATCTATTAAGGGTGGGGTAATACTAGTATCAGTTAAAGTTTGTTTTAGAATAAATAGTGTCGGGTTTTCATTTTGGTCTAAAAATTTGATTCCTAACTGTTTCAAAATTTCTTGTTTATAAAAACCAGTTGTGTCATTTCTTTTTAAAATTAATCCGGCTTGTGTGAATAATTTTGGGTCATTTGAATTTTCAAATATGAATTTTAAATGAGTTGAAAAACTTTCCTTGTAATTTGCACTAACATATTCAAGTGCAGTATGTATAAGTTTTGGACTTATATTTCCCCAATGCTCAAAAATTTCAATTATCTTATCATCAATCAAGTCGGAGGAAAGATTTATTATAGTTAAGTCACTTAATAGTTTTATCCAGTTTTCCTCATTATTCTCATTTAATTTGCTTCCAAAAATATTCGTTATTTTTGTTTCAAAATTTACTTTTCTTTGACCAATATTATTTTTTAAAACATAGTTGGTGCTCAATTTCTTTATGTCAATCGTTTTTTGTGCTTTAATTGGAAGGAAAAGCAGCAAGTATAGAAAGAATATTTGAATGATGAACTTGTACATATTGTATGAGTTATGCTCTTTTTAGATTTTAAAATTTGTTTGTAAATGTAATTATAAAAATTTTAATAACCTTCATTCGAAAATCAAATTAATCTAGGCAGATTTATTAATGAAAAATAAAAGAAACATTTTCATTAATTATCTGTATCAACGTATATTCACTATTCAAATTTATTATAATTTATAAAAAAATGATTAAGATGTTAAAACAGTTTACCTCATTCAGTCTTCCATTAATAATTATTTTCTTTTTGTTTGCGAGTGAAATTGTTTCACAAAACGGAGTACTTCGTTCATATTACTCAAAGAAAAAACTTCAATCTGAAATTTCATACGTTAATGATGTACTTGATGGAACTTGCACATGGTACTATGAAAACGGGAATATTAAGGAACGCAAAACTTATACGAATGGAAAATTAAACGGCTGGGTAAAAAGCTACTATGAGAGCGGACTAGTAAAAGAAGAGTATTTCCTTTCGGAAGGAGTCCTCGATGGAATCAGATCGTACTATTATGATAATGGTGCGTTGAAAGAAGTTAGCTATTATCGGATGGGACAGTTAACAAATTCACAGCAATTAGCATACGATTCAAATTACACTGCACCACTTGAAGCTTATTCCGGCACGAGCGCAAGAGTTGCTAACGGCGGAAATCCTTTTGAACTTTTATGTGATGTAAAAATTTGTGCAGAGCCGCTGGGCGGTATGGAAGAAATTCAGAAGAAAATTGTTTATCCGCAGTATGCAAAATTATATGGTCTTGAAGGCATTGTTATTCTTGTTGTTAAAGTAGATGTGTTGGGAAATGTAGTTTCTACTGCTATAATTAAAAGTTTAGGGTTAGGCTGTGATGAAGCGGCACAAGAGGCAGTCGCGAAAACTAGATTTATTCCTGGTCAAGATGAGTCCGGCGTTGTTGTTTCCAGCGTTACAATTCAAGTGGAGTTTAAAATTTCTGAAGATGACAAACAAATACAGAGTGTTGAAACGAAAGATTCAAACTCGACAGTAACTGAGCAAAGCTTTGAACCTGATAAAATTCAAGCAACAAAAGGTGAATGCGGATTTGATGTTTGCCCTGAGCCGGTGGGAGGAATTGAAACGATCATTAACAATATAAATGTTCCTGCGGATTCAAATTTTCAGGACTTATTTGGAACGATAATTATTCGTGCCGACATTGATAGATTTGGAAATGTAATTAATACGTTGGTCATCGATGGAATCAACTTTGAATATAATGCTGCGGCAGAAACTGCAGTTTGGGCAACAAGGTTTTATCCTGCCGTGGATAACGGCGTCAGAGTTTCATCCGTTTCCACTATAAAAATTCCGATTACAAATTAATTATTAGTCGATTTTGAAATTAAGTTTTTAATTTCACCAAGTAAGTGTTTGCCTTTATCCTTTGCATACCATAAATGTAGAGAATTTGCAAATTCGGAATTATCCTGACCTTCGCTCTTCCATTTTTTAACATTATCTTGTGCAACTTTTGGGCGCGGTCCCCATTGGAATAATTCATTTCCATTTTCATCAAATGAAACTAGTTTAGGAATACTTCTGGAACCGCCGTTAGTCAAATACAAATCCATAATATCCAAATTTTCATCACGGGGAATAATCTTAAAAGTAATATTGTCAGACAGTTCTGAAAGCAAGAACAGATAAGGAAGATTTTGTGCTGAGTCACCGCACCAATCTTCTGTTATAACCATCCACAACTGAGGCTTTTTTATTTTTGAAATGAGACTTTTAATTTCTTCATCAACTTTATAAGTTTTATGAACCCGAGTGCTTCTCTGAAAATTTATTTTTTTGTAATTGTACATCTGTAATTGTTTTTCATCCAACTTTTCTGGGTTTTCAGATTCCAATACTTTTTTTGTATTCTCCATAAAATCGGGATAGTCAATTCCGTTATGCGGTCTTTTATCTTCAAAAAATTTGTGTGTCATATTCCAAAATATTTAATGATTAAAAAGGTAGGATGCATTGCCCGGCAATAGGATTCTACCGGGCATCTGCAATTATTTTTCTATCTGATAAACAGGTTTTATATCAACAGGTAAGTCACTTAACTCTGCAATGAGTGTTTTCATTGAAGGGGAGTGAACACGATATTTTGCTATCATTTCTTTAGCGCCGTCATAATCTCCAAGAGCCTGGATCATAAGAACTTCCGTGGCAAGCTGTTTTAAGGAGTCATAAATTTTATCATAATTTACTCTTACTTTTTTTGTATCGGCATCATATTCGTAACCGCCTTTTTCTAAAATGCAATTGTATAGAATTGCGTTACCGCCGCCGTGGGCTTCCGAAATACCGAATCGGACTGACCTAAATGTTCCGGCAAGAAAAGTAACCCAGGTTTCTTTTTCAAACTCAGCCGGAAAAACACCATTCTTGATCATAAAAATATTATTGTACATTCCTAAAATGTCAGCTTTCAATTCTTCCATTGTGGAATATGTTTCTTTTAATTCTTTCTTGACTTCCGTATCTCTTCCATCAACCGTTATAAATCCGGGACCAACACCATGAGACATTTCATGCATTAAAGTGTGATTGAAAAATCCATCGAAGGAGACGTATTTCAGTTGGTCTGCTGCTAATATTTTTTCAGCAATCGGTTTAAGCAATTTTTGAAATTTTGCTTCGTGAAGATTTTTAATCATCACTTTTTTTGATCCCTTAGCTTTGCGTACTCTTTCATCATTAGGCAGATTAAAAGCCAATGTCTGCACTCCTGATTTGTTATCGCCTGCGCCAAATACTTCCTGCACTACAACGATTGGAGATTCACCGCCTCTTTCAAAATTTTTATGTTCATCCGGGATAGGGAGGTTTTTTTCAATATCCGTTAAGTAACTTGCAAACTTTCCTAACTTTGCAGATTCTTCCGGATCTACGATTGTAAGGAAACATTCAAATGCAGCTTTGTAATTGAACATTTCATCTTCGTAAACTTCATATGGACCAATAACAACTTCAATTCTGTGATCCTTTAAGTCCATCCATGCAAAATCACTTTCGTAATAATCATTCGTTTCAAATGCTTTTGCTCTTGTCACAAGATAATTTTTTAATGAATTATTATCAGCATATTCTGATGCTTCAATTAACAGCGCTGAAATTTTTTCCAGGTTATCTTTATAAAATATAGAATAGGGGATAGCCGTAAGTTTTCCATCAACTCTTCTGATCACGGTGAATTCTGATGTAAACTCTTTTTCTTTATCGGGATTATCTTTAATAATAGTTTCAAATTCTTCTTTCGTCATATCTTCAGGATAAAAGTTTGCACCTGCGGGTCTAACATAATCTCCGTAAAAAGTTTTATTATGATCAAGTCTATCGAATGGACCGAACATAATTTTAAAATACTCCAATGCTAATTTATCAGTTTCATTTTCCGATTTTGAAAGCTTTTCTTTTATTTCCTGGTTTTTTGAAAAAACTTGTTCAAGAAATAATTCATCAATTATTTTTGATGCTTCATACAATTTTTGAACGACAATTCTTTGATTTTCATCCAACAGATTTTCATCATATTTAATTTCAGTTTCTGCAAACTGTGCAATTTTGTGCTTCAACATTTCTGATTCCTCTGTAACTTTTGAGCAAGCTAACATTATAAATAGTAAAAATAAAAATTGAAAAATCCGGTTTAATGTCATTTTATCCTCAGTAATTTTCTAAAAAATATTATTCAAAATAAGGAATTATAGTCTCTTAGAAAATTCATAATCGAAGTATTTTATGTTTTCTCCGATAAACTGTTTGTATCAAATATTATACACAGACTTAATAAAATCTTTCAAAAATCAATAAAAACCACGTTTTACATGTGGCATATTCTATGAACTTTACGGAGTGAAACAATCTGAGGTTAAAAATGAAACGACTAATAATTATCACCGCAATTTTTATTTTATTCGCAAATACAAATACCGACGCAAAACAGTACAAATACAGGTATAGTGGAATTTCATTTAATTATTTCTATTCCGCATTACAGCCGCATGGAGAGTGGATTGAAATTGACTATGACGTATATGTTTGGCGTCCTTATCGAGTGGGTCGTAATTGGCAGCCATACTCTGAAGGAAGATGGGCGTGGACAAATGATGGATGGTACTGGGACTCTTACGAACCCTTCGGATGGGCTACATACCATTACGGAAGATGGTATTTTGATGATTATTTCGGCTGGGTTTGGATGCCGGGATACGATTGGGCACCAGCATGGGTTGAGTGGAGATATTCTGACGATTACATTGGTTGGGCCCCATTATCACCTTATGCTGCCTTTGATATTCATCGAGGAATTCATTTTTCAATCAGCTGGAGAACTGGCTACAATCATTGGCATTTTGTTTCTTTCAAGCATTTTGGTTCACATAACATTAATCATCACTTTGTTCATAAAAATTATAAACATAAGATTTATAATAGAACAAAATATAGGACAAATTATTATGCAAATAACGGAAGGATCGTAAACGGAGGAATCGATAGAAATTTTATTGAGAGAAAATCCGGAACAAGATTTCTGAAACGAGATATTACTGAAACTACACGAATTGATGATTTTTCAAAAAGCAGAAATTCAAATTCTGATAAAATAGTTTCTTACAGACCATCAACCTCTGAAATTCAGAAGTATCGTGATGTGAAGAGAGAAAATATCAAAGTTGAAATAGGTAGAAGCACAATCAAAAGGGATAAAATTTCTTTCGAATCGAGATCAGATGATAGGAATATTATTAAACAAACTGAGCCACGTGAAATGAAGGCAAGCAGAGAAACAACAATAAAACGAAAAAGTTCCGAGCAGATCAAAGATAGAACTGTAATAGAAAAGTCAAATAGCGAGAGAAATAACTCGCCTAAATCTTACAAAAGAAAAACCAGTGAGAAGAAAGAAATAAAACAAAGTACGAGAAAAGAGGTAGAGCAGCGTGTTCCAGAAAAACGTAATTCAACATATAAAAAAGCTGATGAGAATAAAGTAAAGTCGTCGGTTTCAAAAAGAAGCAATAAGAATAAAAGGGAAGCTGCTAATAACAGGACAAAAAGAGAATCGACAAACAAATCAAACAATAATGAGAAATCCAGAAAAACCAGGTAGTTATAACGACAGATTATTTAAACTAAAAATGCCCCGAAAATTCGGGGCATTTTTATATACTCAAATTAAAAATTATCTTACTTTAATTTGTTTGTCCAAAATCATCTTAGCTAACTCAGATGTACCATTTTTTGAGATAGTCCGGAGAGCACGTGCAGATAACTTAATAGTAACAAATCTATTTAATTCTTTCACCCAAATTCTTTTCTTTTGAATATTCGGCAGAAATCTTCGTTTAGTTTTATTATGGGCATGCGAAATATTGTTTCCGCTTATAGGACCAATTCCGGTCATTTGACATTTTCTAGCCATCATTTACTCCAAAAGTAATTCATAATTTTCAAAGCTCTAAATATAAATAAATAATTATTAATTAAAAACATTTAGAAAAAAATATTTAAGTTTTAGAAAACCTAAAAATTAGCAGTTATTGTTGCGTTCCTCTTTTGCCAAGTTCTCTATCAAGCATAAATAATGCACTTTTACTTTCGCCGATCATTTTGAAACTTTGTACGATATCGTTGGCTACAGATTCTTCTTCAATTTGCTCATCAACAAACCAATGTAAAAACGTGCTGGATGCATGATCTTTTTCTACAACAGCTAAGTCAGTTAATTTATTTATGCATTCAGTTATAAATTTTTCATGCTCATATGCGTTTTCAAAAGCTTCCATGGGTGATTTCCAGGATTCCTGCGGTTTTTTTATTGCGTCAAGTTTCACTCTAGCGCCAATTCTAATAAGAAAATCATAAAATTTCATTGCATGAACATGTTCTTCGTCGGATTGAAGTTTCATCCATTGTGACATTCCACCGAGATTTTCTTCTTCGAAATACGCAGCCATAGATAAGTATAAGTATGATGAGTATAATTCTTCATTTAGTTGTTTGTTTAAAGCTACTTGCATTTTTTTTGAAATCATTTTAACCCCTTATTATAATTTATCACGGTATTTTTCTGGTTATTTCACTACTTTTATAAACTGTAAAAATATCTAATTAGATTTAATTATACAAATTATCTAAAAATAAATAGTTTAATTTGCAATAATAAATTGATTTAATGGTCATTTAAAATGGCTGGAGTTTTATAATGTTTATAATTAATTAGAATTAAAATTACCAAAATTGGAGAATTGTTAAATGCGTTTAATTGTTTTTATGATCTTATTCTGTTCCCAACTTATGCTTGCACAGTCAGTTAGTGTAAGCAGTATTAGTAAGTTGGTTCAAAAATCTTCCGGTGAATTTTTCTATGCAAAATTTAGTCCTGATGATTCCAAGCTATTGTTAACGAGTGAAAATTATAAAGGACTTTGGATTTTTGATATTGCTAAAAAAAATATTTCCCAACTAAATTTCTATAATGGTTCCGGCTACAGTTCTATATTTTCTGAAGATGGAATGCAGATAATTTACAGAGTTGATGAATTTATGGGTAGGAGAAAATACTCTTCGTTAATTATTCAAGATATAAACTCCGGGCAGGAAACTATAGTTGAGCAAAATATTAGAAATTTATCCGTGCCTGAATTATTAAGCAATGGTCAAATTTTCTACACAAAGGAATTCAATGCGGATGTTTTTAATTACCGAACAAATAAACCTGCATCTAATAAGATTGAAAGTTCTGTTGCGTATACCGAGAATTCAAAAATTGCACTTTACTCTAAAGAAAAAAAGTTTCTCGAACCGTTTGGAAAAAACAATTACATCTGGGTTTCAATGTCGCCTCAGAATGATAAAGTAATGTTCACTGTTCCAGGTAAAGGAACTTTTATTTCAGACTTGGATGGAAAGGTATTAACAGAATTAGGATATGCAAACGCACCTCAGTGGTCTGCTAATGGAAGATTTGTTGCCTACATGGTTGATAAAGATGACGGCTACCAGGTGACGAGTTCCGATATTTTTGTAGCCACAGCTGATGGCAAAAATAAATTTGCAGTTACAAATACCCCAGATATTTCTGAAATGTATCCAAGCTGGTCGCAGGCAGGTACTAAATTAGTTTTTAATTCCACCGATGGTGAGATTTTTATTGCTGAATTAAATATTGAAAAAAAGGATACTAAAGATGAAATTAGAAAGTAAGACAAGCGAAATAAATTTTAGATTTGTGTGTTACAGTTTTTTATTGATACTATTTTCAATTACATCATTCATTAGTGCACAATCCCTTTTCGGAGTGAAGATATGTATAGATCCAGGGCATGGCGGTCATGATCCTGCCAATGATAGATATATTCCTCAAACCGGATTTTGGGAATCTGACGGAAATTTTGGAAAAGCATTATTCTTAAGAGACCTATTAGAAGACCTTGGTGCTATTGTGATTTTAACTAGGTTGGGAAATGATGATGGAAATGACATTTCACTTTCTGCAAGAAGAGCGATTGCAAATTCAAATAATGTAGATTACTTTCATTCCATTCATAGCAATGGTTTTAACGGTCAATCAAATTATACTTTAATGTTGTTTAATGGAACTGACGGAAGTCCAACTTGGACGATGGCAAAGCAGATGGGTGCAATAATGTCTCCTAAAATTCAGCAAGCCAATAGAACAACAGCTAATTATAATCGAGGAGACGTATCCTTTCTTGGTTTTAATTTAGGAGTTTTAAATGGTACGAATATGCCGGCAACTTTATCGGAAGGTTCGTTTCATGATTATATTCCGGAATCTTGGCGTTTGAGAAATGATGTTTATAGAAAACATGAAGCTTGGGCAATTACAAGAGCTTTCCTACAATACTTTAATGGAGGAAATTTGCAAACTGGTGTAGTTGCGGGCATTCTCCGTGATCCGCTTACAACTGTTCCGTATTATTATATCTCATCTACAGGGGATGCAAAAAAACCTCTCAATCAAATCCAAGTTACATTGCAGCCGGGGAATAAAACTTATATTGGGGACGATTATAACAATGGATTCTTTATTTTCGATAGCTTAGCTCCAGGTGCATACAAAGTTTATTACCAAGCGGATGATTACTTGCTTGATTCCTCTTCGGTAAATATCATAGCAAACACAACTGTTTTTGCTGATAAAAACATGCAGCTTGTTCCAAATCCTAATGCGCCGACAATTGTTTCCAATACTCCCCAAATAGGTTCAGCGGGAATTAGTCTGCTTGAAAATATTGAACTGCAATTTGATATAAGGATGAATACTTCATCAGTTGAAAGTGCATTTTCAACGACACCTCCTACCAGCGGCACATTTACATGGTCAAACGATGATAAAAATTTATTGTTTAATCCATCATCAATGCTGCAACCTGGTGTTGAATATGAGGTTGTAGTTGCAAATTCAGCAGAAACAGTTTTTGGAGTTTCTATTGCACAGGAGTTTTCATTTACCTTTACAACACGGTCAAAATTAAAATTGTTAAGTAAATATCCCGACATCAACAGCACAGATATCTCACCCACAGTTGAAATACGACTAGAGTTTGACGCCCCAATTAACCAGCAATCATTAGCCGGCACAATTGGAATTTATGATCAAGCAAGTAATGAGTTAAGTGTTTTTGTAGATTTATCGGCATTCCAATACGGTGAAATTATTTTTGAACCTCAGAATTCACTTGATAATAATTCAACATATCAGATACGATTGCTTTCAGGAATTTCTGATATTGAAGGTCTAAGTTTAGGTGAAGATATATTTATTGATTTTCAGACTGAACAGTATGGATATACAAACGGAACCATTCTGGATGACCTTGATGTTATCGGAACCTGGCAAGAACCGGAGCAAAGTGTAACTTCTGCTGGAATTGATCCGGCTTCAACGAATTTTACCATATCAAATGAACGATATGTTTTGGGAAGCAAAGCAGGTAAGCTGATTTATGAATTTAATGATAGTGCCGGTGTCTGCAGAATTAACAATACGACTCCAATTGCAATTGGAACAAGTGCAAACTCAAACTTTGGAATGTGGATATTCGGCGATTTGAGTTATAACGAAATTGAGTATTGGTTTATCGATGCAGGTTCTAACAATGTAGAAGTGTTTATTGATACTATTGACTGGACCGGATGGAAAATGAAATATCTTCCGATCGGTGATATACAAGGAACAGGAGAAAAACAATTTCATAGTATGGTTATCAATCAAACCGAAAACGGCAGCTTAACGGGTAAACTTTATTTTGATGGAATTCAATCCGAGGTTGTTACCTCTATTGATAAGAATGAAAATACAATTGTCACTGAATATGAATTGTTTCAAAATTATCCTAATCCGTTCAATCCCTCAACAGTTATAAGATATAACTTGCCGGAAACCGGATTAGTAAATATTAAAATTTTTGATGTTCTTGGAAATGAAATTACTACACTACTAAATGATGAAAAAAATGCCGGTTCACATTCGGTGGAATTTAATGCAAGCAATTTTGCCAGCGGTGTTTACATTTACAAAATTTCATCGGGGAGTTTCGTGAGCATTAAAAAGATGATGCTACTCAAGTAGGATTTGGAAGCAAGAAATTAAAAGAATACATAAAAACAAAAACTTCAAAGCCGCTTTTCACATTATGATTAGCGGCTTTCTAATAATTATTTATTATTTAAAATCGTTGATCAATATTTGTCAATCTGCAACTCAATTTTGTAATAACCATTTCTAATGAACAACAAATCCCAATGCTAGATAAATTAGAGCAGTAATTGTACCGGCAAACAGTGCATATGGTAATTGAGTTTTAACGTGATCGATATGATCACTTGCGGAAGCCATTGATGAAATTATTGTTGTATCAGAAATAGGAGAGCAATGATCACCAAATACGCCGCCGCCAAGAGCCGCCGCAACAGTTAAATAAATATTTGCATCTAGAGTTTGAGCCATAGGAATACCGATCGCTATCATAATTGCAAATGTACCCCAGGATGTTCCTGTTGAGAAAGCAATAAAACAAGCAACAATAAAAACAATAACGGGAACAAAGTTTGGTGACAACCATTCTTTGGAAAGTTCCGCAACGTAAACACCTGTTCCCAATTCGCGGCAGACTGTGCCAATTGCAAAAGCAAGCATCATAAGTAAAGCTAATGGAATCAATCCGCTAATGCCTTTAAATATTAAATCTATTATTTCCTTGAAGTTAAAAATTCCCTGTACACTATAAAGAATTCCACCGACAAATATTGCAGTGAGAACCGAGTACAATACAGAAGCAGAACCTGACCCTTGACCAAGTGCTGTGAATATTTGTTCATACCAAACCATCTGATCAATATTTTCAACTTGTCCCCATCCAGTTGCTACAAGCATTAACGGCATCATTGCAACCATTGTAAAAATTGGAACTATCATATTTCTCGCTCGTGCGGGAGTTCCTTCTTTTTGTTCCATAGCAATAATATCAGAAGATATCATTGGAGTAGCTCCATCCCGTATTACCTTGCCTTCTTTAATTGCACGCTCTTCCGCCTTCTTCATGGGCCCAAAATCTTTTTTCGAAAGGATTACAGTTACTACCAATGCCATTGCAAGCATTGGATAAAAATTAAAGGGAAATGCTCCAAGCATAACGCTGAATGGATTATCAAATCCTTGTGCGGCTATAAGCCCCATTATATAAGCACCCCAAGCGTTAAGGGGAATTAGAATACAAGTAGGCGCAGAAATAGAATCTGCAATGTAAGCTAACTTTTCTCGTGGAATATTTAGCTTGTCGAAGATCGGGCGAAAAATTGAACCGACAGTTAAAACATTAATGCTTGATTCAACAAAAATTAATGTTCCCGTTAACCAGGCTAACATCTGAACGACTACTCTTTTCTTGCCGATTTTTCTGCGCTCAAATGATTCAAGTATTCGATTGATATAAACAATAAATCCGCTTACTCCGCCAGAACGTTGTATGAATGCAATTAGTGCCCCAATGAGACTGCTGAACATTATTGTTCGTGTGTTACCGGGGTCTTTAAAAACATCAACAAGTGCTTGAACAGTTGCAACTGTTCCTGATAAAAAATTTCCGCCGCTTAAAATTATCCAGCCGAGCCAAATACCGAATAAAAGCGAAACAAAAACTTGTCTAGTTTTTATTGCCAAAATAATAGCAATTAAAGGAGGGAACAACGACCAGAAACTAAAGTGATCCATACAGTATCCTGATTTGTGGAGAGCAGATGAATTACAATTAAATTATTGTTTTGAAAATAAATTTTAAATACTCATATGTCAAATTTAGAAATGAAAACACTGTCTTTGTTTTTCAACTAATTACTATTTATTATATTGACTTAGTTACTGTTAAATTTATTGCGGAGAGAAAGTAATGCTTCCCAGTTCCTATCAAATGAATAAAATCCTAATTGTTTTACTTCTATTTATTACTTCAACATTTAATGCTCAATCAAATGAAACTGATTGGCTAACTTATTTTGAAAAATCAAATTATCTCAAAACTCCCAACTATGATAGCACAATCGCATACTTTCAGAAAATAAGTGACTATACGGATCAGGCGAATTTAATGACGTTTGGATTTTCACCGCAGGGGAGAGAATTAAAATGTATGATTGCTGCAAAGGAAAAAGAGTACACTTACCTAAGCAATATTAAAAGAAGTGACAAACCGATCGTGTTGATACTAAATGGAATCCACTCTGGCGAAATTGAAGGCAAAGATGCCAATATGCTTTTATTAAGAGAAATTTTAGTCACAAAAGAGAAACAGTATTTACTTGATAATGCGATACTGATGGTTATCCCGGTGTTCAATGTAGACGGACACGAACGCAGTAGTCCTTATAGTAGAATAAACCAAAACGGACCAAAGGAGATGGGGTGGCGAACAACCGCGCAAAACTTAAATCTTAATCGTGATTTTATGAAAGCAGACGCACTCGAGATGAGAGCATTTTTAACATTATTTTCATCTGTGCTGCCGGATATTTTTATTGATGTTCACACAAGTGATGGCGTTGATTACCAATATACAATTACTTATCAAATTGAAAGACACGGTTTCACTCACCCAATGATTGAGAATTGGGCAAATGAAAAATTCATTTCCTATGTTGAAAAGAAAGTTGAAGATGATGGATTTTTAATCTCTCCCTTTGTTGGTTTTGTTGATGGGCTAATTTCGAAAGGGATGTATGATTGGATTGCATCGCCCCGTTTTTCAAATGGGTATGCATCACTGCAAAATAGACCGGGACTTTTAATAGAGACACATATGTTAAAGCCTTATAAGGAAAGAGTATTCGCAACTAAGTCATTATTAACAGCCGTGCTTGAAATTGTTAATGATGATGCTGAAAATTTGTTGAAGATGAATTCTCAAGTTGACGATGATGTAATCCAAAAGTACGGCAAGCTTAAAGAACCTTTTCCTTTTAAGTTCGAAAGAACTAAAAAGAATGACTGGTTTAATTTTAAAGGACTTAATTCTGTTGTCGTGGATAGTAAAATTACCGGCGGCAAAATTATTCAATACACAAATGAAAAAGTAGATTACAACATTCCATATCTTAATGCAGATTCAGCTACACATTTTATCAATCCGCCAAATGGCTATATTGTACCTGTAGAGTGGAAAGAAATTTTAGGTGTATGTAAAGCACATGGAATAAGGGTTGAAGAGTTGAACGAGGATAAAATATTTACAGTGGAAAAAATAATATTTAAAAATGTGAAATTTGCTACTTCCCCCTATGAAGGGCGGTTCATTCCATCATACAAATATGATAAGTCAATTACAGAAGTAACAGTTCCAAAGGGTTCATATTATATCCCTTGTGAGCAAAGAACAGTTGGAGTGATCTTAAATTTATTTGAGCCTGATGCTTCTGATTCATTTATGAAATGGGGGTTTTTTAACATCATATTCGAGCGAAAAGAATATTATGAAGACTACTCAATGGGACCGATTGCAGAAAGAATGCTGGCGGAGAATATTGATTTAAAGAGAGAATTTGAAATGAGACTTTTCCAAGATGATGAATTCAAGAATGACCCGAATGCAAGATTAAATTTCTTCTATGAAAGATCGCCCTATTATGATCAGAAGCATAATGTGTATCCAATTTTAAGGGTAATTGCCGATTGATAAAGTTAAGTAGAATTCGACTTGAATTGAAATTATATGAAATGATTATTAGATTGTTGTACAATTTAAAGGTTCAAGTGTCTTTAATTTTATCTAATCTTGCTTCAATAAAATAATAAACTCAAAAAAAAATATAAAAACGTGAACTCAAAAATTAACATTGAAAAAGATAGGCCATCCTATGTTGTTGACGCTTTGCAACGTCAAAACTTGTTGGAAAAATATAAAAGAGTACGAAAATTTTCTGAAGAGCTATGTGAAAATTTGGAAATTGAAGATTTCGTAATTCAATCCATGCCGGATGTCAGTCCTACTAAATGGCATTTAGCTCATACCAGTTGGTTCTTCGAAGCATTTTTGTTAAAGAAAGTAAATTCAAATTATAAATCACTTAATGATATTTATAACTATCTATTTAACTCTTACTATGTTCAAATAGGAAGAAGATTTACTCGTGCAGAGCGTGGAATGCTTTCGCGTCCAACGGTAAAAGAAGTATTTCAATTTAGAAAATTTATTGATGAGCAGATGCTGGAATTTTTTGAAACATCTAATGATGAATTATTTAAAAGTGTTGCCTTAATAATTGAAATAGGATTGAACCATGAACAGCAGCATCAAGAGCTAATGCTAACCGACTTAAAACACGTCTTGTCACAAAATCCGCTCACGCCAATTTATTCAAAGAGAAATCTACAAAATTCGACTTCCATAAAACCAAACGAGTGGATAGAGTTTGAAGAGGCAATTACAAAAATTGGACACGATGGCAATGGATTTTATTATGATAACGAAATGCCTCGGCATAAAACTTTAATTAATTCATTTGAAATTTCAAACAGGCTTGTTACTAATAGAGAGTATATTGATTTTATTGCAGACGGCGGCTATAAGAAAACAGAGCTCTGGTTATCCGATGGAGCAACTGCCGTTGAAACAGGTAACTGGAATGCGCCGCTTTACTGGCAGCAGATTGAAAATAAATGGTGGAGTTTTACATTAAATGGGTTTAAGGAAGTTAATTTAGATGAACCAGTCTGTCATGTTAGTTTATATGAAGCAGATGCTTATGCCCGATGGGCGGATGCACGGCTGCTGACTGAAAGCGAATGGGAATATGCTGCCGAAAACATAAACATAAAAGGCAACTTTGCCGATAACAAAAATTTTCATCCGATACAAAACAAAAGCAATGTACAGTTAATTCAACAAATGTATGGTGATGTTTGGGAATGGACACGAAGCGATTATTGTGCATACCCCGGTTACAAAATTCCGCCGGGAGCAATTGGTGAGTACAACGGAAAGTTTATGTCGGGACAAAATGTTTTGAGGGGCGGCTCATGTGCGACTTCACAAGATCATATAAGAAAAACATACCGTAATTTTTTTCCGCCTAGTGCCCGATGGCAATTTGCTGGAATAAGATTAGCGAGAGATATTAAATAGGAAAATTATGAATCTGGAAAAAGTAAATACAGAAGAAAAAGAGTTGCTGGCTGAAATATTTGACGGATTGAATCAACCGCAAAAAAAACTGCCCAGCAAATTATTTTATGACGAAAAAGGTTCACAATTGTTTGATCGGATTTGCCGTTTGGATGAGTATTATTTAACCCGCACAGAAATGATGATCTTAAAAAACAATGTTGAAGAAATTGTTGAGTGCTTCGAGGATAATTCTGTTTTCATTGAATACGGAAGCGGAAGCAGCTTAAAATCGAGAATACTATTAAAAAATATTAAAAACATTTCGGGCTATGTGCCTATTGATATATCAACAGAACATTTACAATCTACCGCAGATTCATTGAATGAAAGATATCCTGATTTAGATATTTATCCAGTTGCAGCTGATTACACAAAAACGATTGCGATTCCGGAAATTAAAAAACCGGTAAATAGGCGAACAGGATTTTTCCCCGGTTCAACTTTAGGAAATTTTTTACCCGAAGAAGCCCGTGAATTTTTAAAAGTTGTAGCAGATGAATTAGGCAAGAATGGGGGTTTTGTAATAGGAATTGATTTAAAGAAAGATAAAAATATTTTAGAAGCAGCTTACAATGACGCAAAAGGAATTACTGCGGAATTTAATTTAAATCTATTGCATCGCTTGAATGATGAATTTGGGTTTAACTTTGATGTAGCTTCATTTAAGCACCAAGCACCCTTTAACGAGAAAAAAAGTAGAATTGAAATGCACTTGGTCAGTCTTTGTGATCAGACTATAAAATCGGGCGATGATGAATTCAAATTCAAAAAGTGGGAAACAATTTTAACAGAATATTCACATAAATATTCGATCGAGGCTTTCGAAAAAATAATCGACGGCTACTTTAAAATTAAAAAAGTTTGGACAGACGAAAATGATTATTTTGCAGTAATGTTTTTAGAAACAATTTGAATGATCATTAAATAAATTTTAGCAGAAAGTTATGAGCAGTTTTTTTAAGAAGGGATTAGCAGTTCTTGTTAAAATCGGTATTGTATTTTTATTATACTCAGTCATAGCGGTACTCTTATTCAAATGGTTCAACCCACCCATAACATCGTTCATCCAAAGCAAATTATTAAAAGAAAAACTAATTCCAATATTTCCTGAACGAGTAGATCAAAGATGGATTTCATTGGACGAAATGTCTCCCAAAGTAATGCTTGCCGTTATCGCATCCGAGGATCAAAAATATTTTGATCACTGGGGATTTGATGTTGAACAAATTATGAAAGCGGTTGAAGAATTTGATAGAAAGAAAAGAGTGAGGGGAGCTAGTACAATTTCGCAGCAAGTTGCTAAAAATTTATTCTTGTGGTCTTCAAAAAATTTTATTAGAAAAGGGATGGAGGCTTACTACACATTTCTATTGGAATTATTTTGGAGTAAAAAAAGAATAATGGAAGTTTACCTCAACATTGCAGAAATGGGCCCAAATACTTACGGTGTAAGCTCTGCTTCAATGTATCACTTTAGTAAACGTGCAAAAACTTTGAATAGTGACGAGGCGGCATATCTAGCGGCAATTTTACCCAATCCTGCCAGATATAAAAAAAACTTTAGAACGAGTTACATCTCCAGAAGAATCTCAAAAATAAAAAACCAGATGAACTTAATGGGTGGGGAGTATTTCTTAAAAGAAAACTTGTAAATCGATATCAAATTTATTCACTCTGACAAGTAAATTATTCCAACTCCGCATTTACCTTATCAATATATTCTGTACAATTATTTAAAATTGACTCTTCTATTGAATTGGGCATAATTGGGTAATTATAATTATATGATTCAATGTTAGTATCACGCCAATAATTAAAATATTCTGTAATAGCATCTTTCTCATCATAATAGATAATTTCTAAAATACTGTACATGTTCAGCTTTTTATTGAAAAGGTAGTAAGTTTTCGATGTGAAAATTTTCTCATTTCTCGATTCCAATTCAAACGGTTTATCAAACTCCTCAAGCACCCAAACATAAATATCATCATATATATAATTTTCAAGTCCGACTAAGTCAATATAAATTTTTCTGTCAGGATCAAAATTAATTGGTTTCCAAAGATCGTTCTTGTTTTGAGCAAAAAATGTTGCTGAAAAAGTTAAAACGAGAAAAAGTATTATTTGAGAATGAATTTTAATCATAATGACTAGTGATTGTAGATGAAATGAGACTTCAATAATAAACTTTCAGCGGAAAGGGAGGGATTCGAACCCTCGGAGCGCCGAAAGACGCTCAACGGTTTTCGAGACCGCCCCATTCAACCACTCTGGCACCTTTCCGTTATGCTTAACGAATCAAAATTAAATAAAAATATTGTTATATGCAGAACTAAGAATTAAATCAAGAGAAAAAGTTTGTAAAAATAATTCTTTTTAAGGTCAAATCTTTTCTATTACTTAGCAAATTTGATATATTTGTAGCTCAAAATTTTCGGAAGGGTGCAGGAGTGGCTGATCTGGCACGCCTGGAAAGCGTGTGTACGGGCAACCGTACCGTGGGTTCGAATCCCACCCCTTCCGCAAACAAAAAAGCCCCGAGTAATTCGAGGCTTTTTTGCATTAATTTTGCATTAATTCTAAAATTTTTATTTTACTTCACCAACTCAATCTCTTTCTCCAACTGGGCAACTAAATCATCCATCCTATCAAATACTGCCATCATCGCTTCCGGCTTAGTTAAATCAACACCTGCTTTTTTAAGCAGTTTCATTGGGTAATTGCTGCCGCCTGATTTTAGCAAATTTAGATAATTATCAACAAGCTGTTCCTTTTCAGAGCTTTCAGCTTCCGTGACTTGTTTGTAAAGCTGTGCCGATGAAACAAAGCAAGTTGCATACTGATAAACATAAAACGGGGTTCGGTAGATGTGAGGAATGCGCGCCCAAACAACTTTTAAGAATTCATCTTTTTCATATGAGTCTCCATAGTAAGTATCATACAGTTCTTCCATTATTCCGCTTAAAATATCTGCTGTTATAGGGCTTCCAGCTTCAGCCAATTTATGTACCTGCAATTCAAAATCAGCTAACAGTGTTTGGAAATAGAATGTACCTGTTATTGCTCTTATCGATTGTTGGAGTAATGAAATCCTTTCTTTGGGATCGGTTGTTCTTTCAAGAAGATAATCTAGAAGCAATGCTTCGTTAAAAGTCGATGCAACTTCCGCTACAAAAATTGTATAGCTTGATGTTACAAAAGGCTGGTTTTCATTTGCTAATAGTGTGTGCATTGTGTGCCCAAGTTCGTGCCCAAGAGTAAAAACATTATCGAGAGTTTTATTGTAGTTAAGAAGCATATAAGGATGCACGCCATAAACATTAGCCGAATAAGCACCAGAACGTTTTCCCGTATTTTCAAATACATCAAGCCATCCGCCTGAAAATGCAGTTTTAATTTTATCTTGATAATCTGCTCCTAAGGGTTCTACTGAACCAATGACCCACTGCTTCGCATCTTCATATTCATATTCCTTGTCAAAATCCGTTAAGGGCATTGAACCATCGTAACTGTAATATTTCTCTAAGCCCAATACTTTTTTACGTAGCCTTTGATATTTTTTGAGCGGCTCTGTATTTGCTTTTACAGTGTTTACTAAATTTTCATAGACAGCAACCGGAATATTATTTCCTTCGAGCGTTGCTTCTAAACTTGAGCCATAATTTCTAGCTCTGGCGCTTGCCCAGTCTCTTTGGCAAACTGCATTATAAATTGCGGCATAAGTGTTTTCTTGATCTTTAAAAACTCCGTAATGAGCTTCAAATGTATTTTTTCTATCCTCTTGATTTCTTTTGGTCGCTAATACTTTGCTATAGTTACCGTTTGTAACTTGGATCTCTTCACCATCAGAAAGAGTTATGGTGGGAAAGTCAATATCAGAAGTGGAGAGTTCGGAATAGATACTCGAAGGCGTGGAATTGAATTGTGAATTGTAGGATAAGAGCAATTCCTTTTCTTCATCTAGAACATGTGCTTGTTGTCTGTAAAGGTCTTCAATTCCAAATCTGTAAGGAGCTAAACCCGGAGTATCATCCAACCACATTTTCATTGTATCCCAGGGTATTTGTAATATTTCCGGATTGACCCAGGATGTCGCAGAGCCAAATTTTGCAAACAGAATTTGTACTTGCTGAAGCTTTGATGATACTTCTTGATCTCTCGTATCGGTATCGCGGGTAAGCTGCGGATAGCGGTATACTTTGTATGACAAGACTCCAAGATCATCCTGCATCTGTGAAGCCTTTAATAATTGATCCGGTCCTTGGGAGAGAGTCCCTTTCAAAGTCGTTATTTCATTCATCTTTTTCTCAAGTTCTTCTAATCCCTTTTGCCATTCATCCCAATTGCTGTAAATGTCATTTACATTCCACTTATACTCGTCTTTAATCTCATCTCTATTTTGAGCAAATGTACTTGATAAAAGCAATAATGGCATGATGCATAAAGCGAGCGGGCTAATGTTTAGTATTTTTTTAAAGTTCATTTAAACCTCTTTTAATTTTTTAAAATATAAATGTGTGTCAATTTTTTTTAGACGAATTAAATAATTTAAAGTTAACTCAATTGAGAAATAAATCTGATATTTTATTTGCGGTCTCTACTACATCAGGTTCACGTCTGTTTGTTAAGATCACTATTGAAAGATTCTGCGAAGGGTATCGTTGATAAATATTTCTAAAACCGCATGTGCTGCCGGGATGATAAACTCTATCAATGTCATTATAGAAATCTCGTCGCCATCCATATCCATAATCAATTGTTTCACCATTTGTTAATTTACCTCTTGTAAAGGCTTGTTCCATTGTTGCATAGCTTACTAGGGAATCTGTATACAATGCTTGATCCCATTTATACATATCGTCAAGCGAAGTATAAATGCCGCCATCGCCAAGTACAGCACTAGTTAAACTCTGATCTGAAAATTCAAAAATGTTATCATTTTCGAAATAACCGAAGGCACGGCTGCTAATAACATTTACTCCATTTACAAATGCAACTGTGTTATCCATTCCAAGCTTAGTAAAAATATTATTCTGTAAGAATACCGGAAAACTTTCCCCGGATAATTTTTCAACGATCATTGCCAAAACCGCATACCCCGTATTGCTGTATTGAAATTTTGATCCAGAAGTAAAGTACAAGGAATCAACGTCATACATCATCTTAAGCACATCACTGTCGCTTACTTGAATTGTTGCGGTATCAGGAATAAGTGACTCATAATCAATTAGCCCGGAGGTGTGCTGCAATAAATTATTAATTGTAATCCTTTCCCCATAGCTGGGGAATACCGGGAAAATATCTGAAAGTGTATTATCAAATGTGAGCACTCCTTTTTCTTTTAGAATAAGAATGCACATTGCGGTAAATTGCTTTGATATTGAGGCGAGTCTAAAATTTGTTTTTTGTGATACTATTGTCTCAGTCTCTAAATTTGCTAAACCATAACCTTTTTCAAAAAGTATTTTTCCTTCTTTAATAACCATTACAGCTGTACCGGGAACGTTACCGGCGTAGCTTTCAAAAAACTCATCAATTTTTTGTTCATCAGTAATACCGCAACTCGAAATAAATAATAATGAAATTATAAAAGTTAGGAGTTTCAAACCCATTCGTTTCATATTGATCCCAATAAATTATGTATGATTTATAATTTAAATTTGAAATAAAGTTAAATAAAATTATTAAGAATAAGAAATAGTAATGGGGGAGTTGAAGAAAAGAATTTTAGAGATTATTTTTTAGGGAGGTATTCACTAAATGCAATTGTAAATAATGCACCTTTACCTTTTTGACTTGTAAGTTTTAGTGTTGCTTTATTAATATCAACATAGCTTTTAACAATTGCCAAGCCTAATCCATTGCCGTCAAATTTTCTTGTATAGCCCCTATCTTCTTGCGAGAATGCCTTGTACATATTTTCCTGATATTCTTCCGACATACCAATTCCGGTATCGCTTACATCAACATTAATTTTATTATCGCCGTTGGAATAAAGTCTAACAATAATCTCGCCTTCATTTGTAAATTTAATTGCGTTTTCAATTAGGTTTGAAAACACTTGATCGATCATATGTTTATCTGCGAGAATTTTTTTGTTTACTGCTTCATTAAGAAATTCGAATTTCAGATTTTTTCGAAGTGCATACCTTCTATACTTACTCGTTTGGTTTTCGAGCACTTCATAACCTAAATCTAGAATCACCGGGTTGTACTCATAATTGCCGGTGTGTATTTGTGACATTTCAAGTATCAAATCAATTGTACGAATAATACGCTGACCTGCTGCATTAATAATTTGGAATGTTTCACCCTGTTCAGCAGGAAGCTTCGTGTTCATTGTATCTTTTAAAATTGATGTAAAACCAAAAATTGTATTTATCGGCGTTCTTATCTCATGAGACATTTGTGCAAGAAATTCTGTTTTGAGTTTGCTTAATCTTTCAGCTTCATCCTTTGCTTCCCGCAGCTTTTGGTTTGCATTCTGCAGTGATTCATAAGCTTTGATCTGACCTTTGTAAAGCTGAGCATTCCTAATTGCAATTGCAGCTTGACCTGCAAGAATTTCAAAAGTATCGGTAATGTCATTAACTTTTACTTTTTGAATTCTTTTACTGTCAACATAAATAACCCCAATTTTTTTCTGTGCGGTTACAAGCGGTGAACATAAAATTGTTTGCAGTTCAAGTTTAAAAATACTTTTACTAGGATCGTGATCAGTATCGCTTAAAGCGCCTTCAATAAATTTTGATTTTCCATTAAAGAAAACATCTTCAACAACAGTAGTGCTAATATTAAATGAGGATTCGGGGAGTTTGTTATTATTTGAATCGATACCAAGTTTAAATTCAAGTTTACCCTTTGAATCTTTAAGAACAATAAAACCTCTTTCTGCGAAAGAAATATCTATTGCATATTTTAACACGAGTTCGAGTACATTTTCAAGTATCAGAGATTTATTAATACTTTTTACAATATCCAAAATCCCTTTAAGATTTTTTGCGGAGTCCGACGACTCATTTTCAGTTAAAATGTTGCTGCCGGGCTGCTTAAGGTTTTCTCTAAATGTACTAAATTTCATTTTTCACTACTTTAATTAATACGTTTCTAAAACTGTTGGAAATAAAAAACTTAATTTACACTATAAAAAATAAATAATCCTAATAATTGTAAAAACAATTTACAACTTCCGAATCACTTAATCATTTAATTTAAATTCCCTAATTTGGGAATCAAGAACAGAATGACCTGCTTTTTTATAAAAATTTGATGCATCTTCAAAATAAGATGATGCTTCTTCTTTATGATTTAGTTCTAAAAATAGTTTACCCAATTCATTTAATGCTGCTGCTGAATTCGATATATCTCCTAAAGCCTCACTCATTCGTAAACTTGTTCTCAAATATTCTTCTGCTAAATCATACTGCTTATTTATTTTTTCGAGCAATCCTTTTAATGCAAATACCGAGGCTAGTAAAGAATCGTCATTTAATTTATTTGCAATAGCATGCGCTTTCTCAGTGTAAGCCATTCCAAGTTTATAATCGAACTTTTCCAAATAGATTTTAGCTTTATTGAGATATATTTTAGCAGTTAATTGAAAATTTTTAATTTTTAATGCGAGGTATAATCCTTTATTAAATTCCAAAAGGGCAGAATCAAACCGATTTATTTTTATAAATATTAATCCCAATTTCATATGTGTGATTGCAGTTTGTTCGGTATGTTCAACCTGCTCAAATATTATTAGAATTCGATTATAGTAGGTTAGCGATTTATTATAATTTTCAAGAAGGTATTCAATTTCACCGAGTTTATTTTCAACTATTAACAGTTGATGAAAATCTTTTTTATAGTTTAAACATTTAGCGGCTTCTTCAAAATGGTGCTTTGATTTTTCAAGGTTTCCTAATTCTAAATGTATCTCCCCTATTAAGAAATCAGCTTTGTATAAACCGCTGGAATCTTTTTGCTCAAAAAAACAATTTTTTGCAGAATCAGCAAACTCGAGGCTTTTTTTCAACTCGTTCGTTTTAAAACAGATTTTAGCTAGCTTTAATAATGCATAGGAAGATATATTTGCTAGTTTTGAATTCCGGCTGCACTTGTTAATAATTTGATTGTTTATTTCCGCTGCTAATGATAATTCATTTTCCTCGATTGAGATTTTTCCAAGATTAAACAAAAAAGTGTACAATTCTTCATCAGATAGGTTCTCTTCAGCGTAATTTACGAGAGTTTTAATCTGCAGCGCCATTCCCATATTTAATTTATGAGATTCTTTATACTTACTTTCAGTATTTCTTTTCTCGTAGGGGAATAGTTTAGTTGAATATTCCAATGCTTTTTCCTCGTTCAAATATTTCCTCAGTACTTTACTAACCTGTGTTTTCAACTCTACCTGATTCTACATTGTTATGAAATAATATTTTCATCAATACAATTTGCTGGATTTGTGGCAAATCATGCATTAGAGGGCAAATATTAAGCCATTTGAAAAGCTAAAAAACGGTATAAATTGAGTGGCATAATTTTTACAAAGTAAAAATTACATGAAGAAAGGTAAAAATACTTAATTGTTGGAAAGATTATTTACACAAAATTTTTTTAAGTTTTGTTGAGGAAGTATGACTTGTGAGAAGGGGTAAAATCTATTTGTGTCCATTTAATAATTTATCAAGTTTAGGTCTTGAAATTCCTAAAATTTTAGCTGTTTTAGATTTATTGCCACTAGCTTTTACTAACACCTCTTTAGCGTAAATTTTTTCTAATTGTCCCAGACTAGTTGTCTCATAATTCAAATTCATATTTATTAATTTAGGTGAGTAGGAATCTGAAATTGTCGGCATGAAATCTTCGACTGTCCCCTGTATCAAATTTTCGAGGTGTGCTGTATTCAGCAGCTCATCTTCGTATAAAACAACAGCCGTTTCAATAGCATTTTTTAACTCACGAATATTTCCCGGCCATTTATAATGAAGCATGAAATCAATTAACTCTTTTGTTATTTGCTTTAATGGTCTTTCATATTGGTCACAAAATTCATTAATGAAATGTTCAGTTAAAAGAATTACATCATTTCCTCTTTCCCTTAAGGGTTTCAATTTAATGGTTACAACTTTAAGTCTGTAGTATAAATCAATTCTAAATTTTTTCTCAGAGACAAGTTTATCTAAATCTCTATTTGTAGCGGAAATAATTCTGGTATTCACGGGAATATCTTTTACTCCGCCTAATCTGCGTATTACTTTTCGTTCAATAACACGTAGTAATTTCGCCTGAAGTCCTAAACTTAGGTCACCAATTTCATCTAAAAATATTGTTCCATTTTCTGCTAATTCAAATAAACCAGGTTTCTGATTTTTTGCATCTGTAAAAGCGCCTTGCTCATAACCGAATAATTCAGATTCTAATAAATTTTCCGGAATTGCTGTACACGTGACCTCAACGTATGGGGAGTTATTCGAGTTTGCATAATTATGTATTGCTCTCGCAAGCATTCCTTTGCCCGTGCCGGTTTCACCAAGAATAAGTGAATTAATAGATGTACTATGTGCAATTTTTTTGGCTATAGAAATTATTGATCGGGAATTTTCGGAATTACCTATTAGCGAAGAAAAATCATTATCGGAAATCTCGAACCCGCTATTAAAACTACCGCTTAAGTAAAGATGACGTTCTTTTATTTTATCTTTTAATTGTGAAGTAAATTTAAAAAGTTCGTCCGGGAATACATATAAATCATTGCAGCCCAATTTAGCCAGAACACTCACTAGAATTGAATTTCCGTTACTTATTATAAACATTACCGGAATTTGAATTTTATCTTTTGCTCTTATAAAGTCATCAAGAAGTTTTGATTTCAGTTCCTCTAAATGGATGACAATAATATCTGTATCATCATAGTCCAAAACTTTTGAAGTATTTACGCTAAGAGGGTATCGTGTCGTATTTAGATTTCCAACTACAGAGGTGATGGGGGAGACTTCATTTGAGACCGAACAAATGTTGATTTTTATGTTAGGCATTTAATTAATATTTGTTTTCGAATTTTTCTAAAGTTTCTAAAACAAAACTTCTTTCATTCTTTGATAAATATGCGTTTCTAATTTTCAAGTTTTTAATTCCGCCGCCAATATATTCCAGTAATGATTTTGAATATATTATATAATCTTTTGCCTTATGAAGATTTCCCCTTTCAAAATAATACTGAGCAATTTTGAAAGTAACCTTCCATGTTAGCTCCGTTATGCTTTCATTTTCCAGTATTCTGAAAGCGTTTTCATAATACTCAATTGATGGCAATAGCCCTGTGTCATTATTTTCAGAAGCTATTAATCCCAAAATAAACTCTCTTTCGGCAAAAATCAACTTATTTTGTTTACAGACTTGTTCAAACGATTCAGCCATCAGTTCTTTTTGCGCATCGGAGTAGAGTTTTGAGTTACAAAACTGATAAGCTAATTGGATTGTAAGGAATGTGTATTCACCTTTTTCACCTAAGGAATCAAAGGCATCTCGTAATTCAACTAAATTTTTTGTTGAAACATTTTTCTCACTGTCTAATATCAGCAGCATTTGATTATGGTACTTTAAGTAAAGTTCATGTTTCGGAGCAATTTTGTTTCTTGTGATAAGATTTTCCAATGAATTAAACTTAGATTTTAATTGTTCTAATAGTCCAAGTATAAAATATAATTTGCAGATAAGAAAAACTACGTGTACTTCTTCTTCAATATTTCTGGTTTTTAAAAATATTGATTCTGCTTTCTCCAATGAGTCAATGGCTAATTGATACTCACACGTAGAAAGATACACTTCGCCCAGATTACTAAGTACAAGGCCCTGACCTTTTAGGTTTCCGGTAGTTTTAAAAATATTTAATGCACGATTGTAAAGTTTTACTGACTGTTCAAAATCAAGTTTATTAAAATAGTAGATACCATAGTTCAATTGAATGTATGCTTCTTGTTCAAAGTTTCCCACAGCTAAATTTAATTCAATAGCGTTATCCCAATGTTTTTCAGCATTTGCTGTATCACCGATCATATCATAAATATTACCTAAATTTAGCTCAATGCCTGCCTGACGACTAACTAGATTTGCTTTACTAAATACTTGAAGTGCATTTGTAAATTCAATGATTGCATTATCTAAATTGGAATTTTCATAAATTTCGAGAAGTCCCAACATTGTATATCCTCTACCTATTGTTTCCAATGAGGAATCATGATTGTTTATAACTTCCGTTACAATTTTATTAACGTGGTCATACTTACCTAAGTCAAATTCAGCAGTAGCAATTTCAATTTTTAATTCATTTGTTCTTTGCCCATTTTTAATTTTGGATAAATTTTTATCTAGAAGTTTAACACCTTCATCTAATCTTCCTATTTTTATTAGGCAGCTGCCCTTGATAATATCCAACTCAGTTTTATTATTTTCATTACTTACAAGTATTGATGTTTCGTCTATTTTTTCTAAACATTCTTTAAGCGCATCAATTGTTAGCAGCACATTACAAAGCTCAAAATTAACAATGAATTTTTGTTTTTCTGAAATTGGCATTTCTGCTAAAGTGTTTAATATTCGTCGCTGATATGAGTATGCAGAAAGTTTTTTTGCTTTTTCAATTTCCACAAAGTAGCAATCAAAACTTTTTTCATAATCTCCGGCTAGTTCAAATTGCCGACCTTGTTCAAATGAATGCATCTCCTTGAAATATTTGCTCAAACTTTTTCCAATGCTAAGATGTAATGCTTTTACATCAGAAATTTGACTGTAAACAAACTGCTTTAAACTTTGGCTAACAAAATGCGGTACCGATGAAATGTTTTCACTTGCAATAATATTTTTTTCATTAAGCCCTCTAAAAATTATTTCAAGTTTTTTTTCATCAATACTTATTATTCTCTGAATTTCATGTCTATTAAACTTAGTTTCAAAAAGTGATAAAATGTTAGCAATTGTTAGTTCATCTTTTTCTAATTTATTCAGCCGAAATCTAAATATTTCTTCTTGATACTCTTCAAGTAATGATAATTTTTCAGTGTTCTCTGTTATTATTGGACCGCTTCTTGTAAATTCAAGAATTTCAAGAGTTATTAAATCCTTAATAAAACTTATAACACTTCCTGGAAGAAGATCAGCATACTTCAACACCAAATTTAAAGTTTGATTTTTCGGAAAGAAGGCTGCAAAACTTGTCTCAAGAAATGCATCTGTTTCATCTTTAGAAAATGGAATGAGATTATAAATTTGGCAGTTATTAATTTTTTGAGAGAAGTATTCATTATCGCTATCTTCTGATATTACTGCTTTTACATTATTCACCTGCATTACTTGAACAAGCTGTTTAAGTACAAGCAATGAAAATTCATCAACTAAATTTATATCATCAACTAATACAATAATATTACCCTTAATAGTCAGCTTTAATAAAATTGCTCTAAGTTTTTCAATTAATTCCTCATGTTCATTCATTAAAAATTCACGAACTTCAGAAATACTATTATCATTTAACGACTTGTAAATTACTGAGTTATAAAAAAGCTGGTTGACCAACACTTTCCAGTAATTAAAGTTGTTTGTGTTGGGATAATTTTTTAAGAGTATTACATTGTCGGCATTGATTTCAATTTGTTTTAATAGAGTTGTTTTTCCGCTGCCTTCGGTTCCTCTTAATGAAAGTATATTTCCCTCATCTTTGCTCAACAGGTACATATCAATTGCAGTAAGGGCATTGCTCTTTCCCGAAAAACATTTAGCGCCTACCCATTCATTCACAAAACTATTTTCTAATGGAATATCAAGAAAAAATAATATTTCCAATGATGATGCAAATCGCTCCGAAGGATCCTTCTGCAATAGTTTTTTTACAGCCGCTTCAATTCCAACAGAGTATTTTGATTTAGGAAATTTAAATTCCTTTGCAATGTGAGATTTATAGATATCAAGTTCATCATTAGTATTAAAAGGAAAACTATTGTAAATAATTCTGTAGAGAAGTATGCCAAAGGAATATAAGTCGCATCTATAATCAATAAATTCTTTCTTCAAAATTTCCGGGGCAATGTATTCAGCTGTACCACGGACTTCCATTTCTTTTTGCTTCGGATAAAAAACAGCAAATCCAAAATCAATAAATTTTACGGTGAGTTTATCATCAATTTCCTGAATCAAAATATTGTCAGGCTTTAAATCATAGTAAATATAATTTGATTGATGAAGGTAATACAGTGTTGCGGAAATTTGTTTTATTATTTCTCTAAGTACTTTTTCATCTGAAAGTTTGGGGTAATCTAAAAGAGGAAGACCGTCAATGAATTCAAGAATTATAAATTTTGAGTCTAAATCTATTCCAAACTCATTATCTTCATTTTCATCAATCTCTAATACAACACTTCGCTCGTAAGCCTTAACAATATTGTTACTATTAAAATTTGTAAGTATAAAAAATTCTTTTCGGAATGCTTCAAGTTCTTCGGCATCAGCACTCTTAGGAATTACTTTCATCGCAAATTGTTTATCATAAAAAGAATCGCTGCAGAGGAAAACCTTATTGCGACCTTCGCCAAGTTTTTTAATTATTTTAAAGCGGCTGTTTATCATTATTTTAGTTTTGGATTTAATACTTTATTTAGTTTGTCGCCAATATTTTTGGCTGTTAATAGTGTACCAACGAGAATTGTACCTGGAAAAAATATCATCCACCATGCACGTGAAATATAACTTTGTCCCGATTGGATCATGGCTCCCCAAGAAGGGAAATCATTTCCAATTCCTAATCCTAAATAACTTAATGCTGATTCTGCTAAAATTACATTTCCAAACTGAAAAACTATATTAACAATAACGGGTGCTGCAATTATAGGAATTACTTCCTTAATAAGTAACTGACTTTTATTCAGTCCAATCATTTGCGCAGCCAAAAAGTAATCTTTATTCTTTAATGATACAAGTTCGCTTTTTACAATCTTGAACAAGCTCATCCAGCCGGACAGCCCCAATACTATTATTATTGACCAGAGACTGCTGCCGAATAATCCAATAACAAGAATTACTAAAATTATCATTGGAAATGCCAAAAATAAATCTGTTATCCTACTAAAAATCCTATCGAATATTCCACCGGTAAAACCTGATAACGAGCCAAGTATAATTCCTATTATCATCGAGAGAAATACTGCGCCAATACCAATTAAAACTGAAATTCTGGTACCGTAGACTATTCTTGTAAAAATATCTCTTCCGAATTCATCGGTGCCGAATAAATAAAATTTAGAGGCAACGAGGGGTAATGAGTCCTCAAGTATTAATTCAGACTTATCAATTATCTTAAAAGTGTTTTTCTGATGAACTATAACCGATGAACTCTCAACATCAATACTATCGCAGAGCATAATCGTCTCATCAAATTCTCGTTTAATAATTTTGTTTTTTTTATTTAGATGGTTTTCAACTACACTATTGTCTTGACTAATATTAGACTTTAAACTTAAATAGGAAACCTTACTTAATGGCGGGAGTAGTTTTGTTAATCTTATGTTTTTATAAAAATCGGGATGTTCATTTGTAATTATTGGTGCAAATAAAAGTATAAAAACCAATAACGTTAATGCTGAGTTAGTAAAATTTAGATCGACTTTTAAAAATTTATTTTTTGAATTGAAATATAAAATCAATAATGGAATTAAGAACACCAAAACTGTTCCTAAAAAATAATCTAAAGTACGGTAATCAATAACGTTAATAGCTTTTGAAGTATCTGTAAATATTAATCCAACAAAATTAAAAAGTAGAAATATTGTATCCCAAATTAAATCAAAACGGAAAATCAAAAGTACTAACCACGGCATCAGCAATAGAATCAATATATTGTTTCTCTTTTTCAACTAACCATTAATCTCCTGAAACATTCGCTTATCAATTTTAAATTTTATTATATCTGCGGCAAAGTTAGAAAGTATAATTACAATTGCAGCAACAAATGAACAGCCGACTATCAAAGGATAATCTCTAAGTAGAATTGAATTGATCATCAGTCTGCCGAAACCGGGAAGTGCAAATATTATTTCAGTAATTAATGTTCCTCCTAGCAGCAAACCAAGTTCAATACCGGCAATTGATATTAAGGGATTAATTGCATTAGGAATTATATGACGCATTAGAATTTGATTTTCCGTGAATCCATTCGCTCTTAAATTTAATACGAATGGTTCATTCATAACACTAACAATATTATCTCTTAAATATTTATAGAAAACTGCGATACCTCCCATTGATAGTGTAAGCAAAGGAAGTGCGAGGTGAATTGCATAATCAAAAATCTTTTGAAAAATATTGTAGCCGGCAGAATCAAAAGAAGATAAACCGGAAGTGGGGAATAGGTTTAATTGAACGGAGAAAATTAAAACTAGAAATAATCCTACAACGAATACCGGTGTAACGAAAAGTAATATTGAAATTTTTGTAAGCAGCTTGTCAATAAAACTATTTAGATGTTTTACAGAAAATGTTGCAAGAAGAAAACTAACTAATATTTGAAACAGAAAAACTATTGAGGCAAAAATAAGAGTGAATGGAAGGTACTCCCAAATTACATCCCAAACCGGAATGCGGTAGTTATATGAATATCCAAAATCACCTTGAACTAAATTTTTTATGAAACTAAAATATTGTGTTATTACTGGATCGTTAAGATTAAATGATTCACTAACTTTTTGTGCTAATGCCGGACTGAGTTCAGGCGATAGATATTTTTGAGTAGGATCACCGGGCGAAAGCCGAACTAAAAAAAATATAAATGTAAGGAGAAGGAAAATTGTAATAATAGAAGAAAGTAATCGCTTTAAGATTTGTGTTGTGATTTCCTTTTTCATATGATTTTTAATCAGCTATGCTCCATTCCCAACAATCGTGAACAGCACCAAGAGGATCGATGTTGACGTTTTCAATTTTTTTATTATAAGCTATTGTATTATCGACCCAATATAAAAATGTTACAGGCTGATCTTCATGAATTATTTTTTGAAAATCTTTCAACATTAAATTTTTCTCTGCTTCAGATACTTTATGCTCCAGTGCTTGTATTATTTTATCGATGTTATTGTTTTGATATGCTGCAAAATTTAATGGTGCCAAATCTAAATTTGAATGCCAGAATATTTTTAATTCAATTGGTAATGGAACATAGGAACCTACCATCCACGCATCCATTTTCTTCTCATAAAGATTATCGATGAACTGCCCGAGTTCAAGAGATTTTACTGATACATCGATACCAACGGCTTTCAAGTTGTTTTTAATAATTGTGGCTGCATAAGCTCTGCGAGGGTTACCTGACGGGATATTTAAATCAAACTTAAATTCAAGTTTACCTTTCTCAATTATTCCATCACTATTTTTATCATGCCAGCCATCTTCTGCAAGTAGTTCTCTTGCAAGCCTCGGGTTGTAATTGTAATCACTTATTTCAGTATTAATTGAGTTCTTAAAAATTGGTGTCACTGGGCTTAGAGCAAGTCTTCCAAAATTGAATAGAAATTCATCAAGAATTACTTTGCGATTGATTGCATGAGTTAATGCCTGACGTACTTTTCTACTTCCAAAAAATCTATTCGGAACAATATCTTTACTTTCAAATTTTTGAATATCAATATTGTTCCATCCTACATAATCATATTCTCTGCCTGCTACATTATCAATATTAATATTTTCACTTTCAGCAAGTTCTTTCGCATCATCGGGATTAAGCAACTCTACAAAATCGATTTCGCCTTTTTTAAGCTGCGTAATTCTGGAATTGTAATCGGGAACTATCTTAAAAACAATTTTTTCAACACTGGATTCTTCAGCTAGAAATGATTTCTTATTCAGCCTTAATTCAATCGAATTATTTTTATTCCAGTTCTCTAAATTGTACGGACCGTTAGTTACCGGTTTGAAATTTATTTCAGCGGTTTCAAAGTCCTTAAAATCAATCGTCTCATATTTATGTTTTGGAATGATGGGCATGTCAATGTCATAAAAACTCGGTACCGCATTCTCCCTAAAATTAATTACCAATTCCTTATCGGAAATAATTTGAAATGTTTTTTCAAGGACAATATGCTCAACCGTATCGACTTCAAAATTTTTGAAAGACCCATGAAATTTACTCCGCGCATCGGGATGTGAGTAAGCATCGAACGAAAAAACAACATCCTCAGTTGTAACGGGCTTTCCATCTGACCAAAATACATTATCTCTTAAATATATTCTCAACGATAGTGAATCACTTCCCCAAGTATAGGATTCGGCAAGCATAGGTTCTGATTCAATTATTGATTTTTGTTCATTCCATTTGTGTTTAACTAACGAAAGGAATAGCAATTCTGAAATTCTGCCTTCATTGACCTTAAATGAGTACATGGGATTAAAACTTTCAACATCTTCATCAATTCCAATTATAACCTGATTTGAAAATTCATTTGTACCTTTGCATCCCATTACCAAGAGCAGTAATGATATAACGATAATAAATGTTCTTCGCTTCATAATTATATTTTTTCCATCACATTAATAATTAACTTTAATTTATTATTTTAAGGAGCAAATAACAAAAAATGAAAAACCGTGCTAACTGCAAAAATTAACTTTGTAAAAATTAAACAATTAAAAGATGAAAAGGTATTGTTGGATAAAATCAATTTTAACATTGATAAAAACAAAATTTATACAATACTCGGAAAAAATGGGGCCGGGAAATCAACTTTAATAAATTCACTAACTAAATTATTAAGCACAAATGAATTTGAGATTGACTGCACGATTGATTTTTTTGGAAGAGATTTGTATGCAGTATCCGATGAGGAATTGAGATTAATTAGAAGAGATAAAATTAAATATGTTTTCCAAGATGCTCATAAAACATTTGACCAACTAAAAACATTAAAATACTATTTCAATAATGCCGGTAAATCAGTTGAAGAAATTGAAGAACTCTTATCCTTCTTTCAACTTCCGAATTCCCAAAAGTTATTTCCACTTTTTCCATATGAGATTAGCGGGGGAATGGCACAGCGGGTAAGTTTTATTTTGGCGCTTTTGGCAAAACCAAACTTTTTAATCCTTGATGAACCGTCTGCTTCCGTTGATGCTGCTATTGCAAATTTGTTTTTATTAAAGTTAAAAGAATTTGTCAAGGAAGGGGATAATTCAGTTTTAATTATTTCTCAAGATCTATTATTTGCTGAAAAAGTCAGCGACAAAATTGCATTTTTATCCGAGGGCAGATTATCAGAGTTTTTGCCTCCGAAAGTTTTTTTTGAGTTGAATAAATCAAAAGAGTTGGAAGAGTTTTTGGAATTTTATGAGGTGCTTAAATGAAGTGCTTTCGTAAGTTAATAAATTAGTTCTTTAATAATTTCAAAGATACAAACCATTCAAAGTTGCTACCGCCATTCCACCAAGCATTAGCCACCCCTGCAGAAATTGTTGATTCTAAATTAAACCAATGCTTAAATAAAATACTTAGCTGTGCACCTGCGTTTATATACTTTTGCGGCTTTGGAAAATCTAAAAATAATCCATGGGAATAAATTGAAATATCAATATGACTAAGATAATGCCTGCCGAAAAAACTAAGTGAACTAAATCGTATTGGAGGAAATGAATTCTCGATTAAAAATTTTCCAAATGAATCGCCAACAAGACTGTAAATAGGAACGCCGGGAAAACGAAAAACTTTTCGGAATTGTTTTACACTTTTGTTCTCAACGTATCTGTTTCCGAATCCTCCAAAATAAAATTTTGCTTGAACAAGATTTTCATTTTCAAAATGGTAACCACCATCAAATTTTAGATGCAGTACATTATGCTTTGCCATCCAAGTTTTAAACACACTCCATTCCCCGAAAACTTGTGCTGCAATATCGGGCTCTTTAGGTGATTGTCCGAAGCCGACTAATGAGAGCGTAAATTCATTACCTTCTTCAAAATCAGAACTGCCGATACTTCTTCTTAAATATTTGGAATTAAAAACTGTTTGAGCTACTAGAAAATCTTCTACCAAAACTTCAAGTGAGTTATCATTAAAAAATTTAACCCCAGTGTAATATGTTACATCGGTTTTTTGTTTTATTTTATGCGGGTTATCATAAAGCCAATAATTTGAGTAAGATACATTAACTCTTGTACCAATCATTCCGGTTTTTCTTTTATTAAATAAGTCATAAAAATCGGGCGCATTATGCTCAACCAATATTTCAAATTTCTTCTTATAATCATACCTTCCCCTAAAATGGTAGTAAGGAAGTAGAGAATTTTTATCAAATGGAGTTATTCCGAATTCCAGTTTTAGATCATGAATGATTAGCGGGTCCGAAATATGAGTATATAAACCAATCATCACATCATCCTGAAATCCGCTTACGGTAGGGATGAATGAAAGTATATTTAAGTTTGCTAATGAGGTGTAAGATTCTTCTTCTGAGAGCTTTATAGAATCTTGATCATTCCCGTTTGGATAGATTGTCCACTTGAAAATATCGGGATTCAAATCAATTATTTCCTGACCCAAATATTTAATTGCCGGTAAAAATTCAACGGGTTGATTTGGGATTTCAACCGGAACAAATCCGTCATAATGGTATTCGAATGCAAATAGTTTTTCCTCTGAAAGATAAATAGGTTTTACTAATCCGGTTAAGTTATGTGAAATAGGAATAACTTTTCTATCCGATAAATTCATTCTATAAATATTTGAAACTCCATTTGTAAAAGCGTTCCAAAAGATCGTTTCTCCTGAGTTATCCCAAGAAGGGTTTTCAGGACTTCCTTTTGAGTAAAGAGTTTCATACTGGAAGCGACCTGTTTGTAAAATTGCATCGCAATTTGAAAGAATTAAAATTTGGCTCCCATCCGCTCGGTGAATAATCGCAGTCAATTTTTCTCCTGATGGGCTTACAGATAATTGAGAAACTTCATCGCCAACATTAAACTGAATTATATTCCGCAAGTGGGTGTAAGGAAAAGCAGAATATACTAAAGCTGGGCTTCCCCCGGAATGCTGAATTCCCCATAATTCATTTGTTTTTTCTGAAACTGTAATACTGCCGACTCTGTAATCTTCGAATAATAATTTTCTATCCCCTGTGCCGAGATGCAGATACCATAAATCTCTGTAGAGCTGATTATTATTCGTAGTATAAAAAAATCTATTTTTAGATGATGAGTATGCAGTGGAAGCAACTTGATGCATACTTGGCGTTGGAAGAGTTTCGATGTCTTCGGAAATATTATTTGAGAGATTTAACTTTTGAATAGATGATAATTTTCCTGAAGTATGATACCCGAAAATGACATTGTTTGTAATTTTATCATAAAATGGCTGAGTAACCCAGCCGAAAGATTTATGGTATAATTTTTTTACATCGGAGGTCGGTGTACCGCTTAGCTTTTTAAGGTTTTCACTTTGGAATTTTATTTCGAAAGTTGTAAACTCACGCCAGACTTCAAAAAGATCATCTCCAAAAATATTTTCAAATTTTGACTGAAAATTTTTATAGAATTCACCATCATCAACTGTAAACCAATCAACTACTTTTTCAATCCCATATTGCAACGCAAGATAAGTGGCAAATCTGCCGCCGTAAAGATAAAACAGCTTTTCCAGATTGATGGAATTGTGAGTAAGCTTAGAATCGAGTTCAATAGGGCAAGGAAAATTTTGTGAATCATTTACCATCGTTCTAAAATACATTTCATCAAAGCTGCCAAGTACCCTGCCAAAGCCTCCGCTCAGCCAAGTTTCCCAAAAAACAGCTATTGCCTCTTGATGCCAATGCGGTGTATATCGAGAATGGTTAGTTAATAAACTATATAGAACTGTGCTTGGCTGCTCCTGTTCCGGCTGAACTTTTGAAAAAATTGCTCTTAAGAATTTTTCCCAATTAGTTGAGGCATCATTCACAACTATGTGAACCAATTCGTGACTAAGCACCCACTGAAATCTTTCATTGTAAGGAATGTTTTCGTAACCTGGCTCGAAAGGTTCAATTTCAAGTCTAATAAAATTTTGGGGAACAGAAGTAGCTGATGCAAAACCATAATCATATACGTCATAGGTATTTATTATAATTTTTTCTGTAGGTGTATAGTCAAAAATTTCAATGAGTTTTGATAATGATTTTTCAGCAGAGTAGAGTAGATGATCTGTTAAGTGTGAGTGGGATTCACGATAGATGACTTTAAAATTTTGGCTTTCTTTTTCTAACCAGGCGGATTGTCCAAGGTTTAACTGGGATGTAAGAACTAAAATAAAACTAATTGAGATTAATAAATTCTTAATTGTGAGGGAAGATTTTGAATTCGTAAAATTCACAGGACCATAACAATAAATTATAAAAAAAAGCCTTCAATAATTGAAGGCTTAAAATACAAAAATTTTATAGTAAATAAATTATCTTACAAAACCGTAACGTGAACCAAGTTCATCAATCTGAGAAGCTGATCTAACAAAACCATAACGTGAACCAAGTTCATCAATCTGAGAAGCTGATCTAACAAAACCGTAACGTGAACCAAGCTCATCAATTTGAGAAGCTGATCTAACGAAACC